>UMFM01013280.1_pt1 | contig 83915 bp, 89 predicted proteins | sample 1965011 | NCBI WGS metagenome assembly UMFM01 (sample SAMEA4836046, study PRJEB28245) | human gut metagenome | biome: gut microbiome; material: fecal sample | place: Denmark | collected 2008 | reverse complement strand
CACGACAAAAATCAATCATTTCTAAATCATTTTCTCCATCACCAAAAGCGTATGTGTCATCTTGATCTAAATGATAATAATCAAGAACTTTTTGAATACCTGTTGCTTTTGAAATTGTTGGTGAATAGAATTCAAATGCATTGTCACTACCATGTTCATCAAAATTAATAACATAACCAAAATCATTTTGGATATAATTTTCTATTTTTTCACGATCTTTATTTGTGACATTTGCTTCTATTTTAATCGCTCTTTTTAATACCTCATTACGATCAAACTTTGTTGTAAATAGATCTTCAAAATGTCCATTTTGAACAAAGAAGTTATAAAGTTCTTTATAAGAAGGATCAATGTATAAATGATTCGCTGTCGCAATCATATAATCACAATGAAGTTCTTCTAACATATTTGCTGTCTTTAAACATAACTCATAATCCATTCTATTTTCATAAATAGATTTTCCATCAATTTCTACATAACCACCATTATTTAAAACATAACCATCAAAAGTACCATCCCACCACTTTTGATCTAACATGGCTTTGGGTCTTCCACTACAAATAAAGAGTTTATGTCCTTGTTCCTTTAATCTTTTTAGTTCTTTTTGTACACCTTGAGGAATTTCTTGAATACCACCATAAGACCATATTAATGTTCCATCAATATCAAAAAATAATACCTTTTGTTTCATAACGTTTCTCCTTTCATTAATTATATCACAAAGTAATAATCAATAATTTTCAAGAAAAGAAAATAGACAAATACGTAAGAAAGTACGCAAGATAATACGTATGATAGTACGTATGAAAAGGAGAAGTTAGAAATGAGTTATCAACCACTTTATACCATCACAAATCAAATATTAGCCTATGTATCTTCTATTTCTGAAAAAATAGGAAACATTTCAGCTACGCATAATTTAGAATCAAAGACCCATTTACGAAGAAATAACCGTATTAGATCAATTCATTCGTCTTTAAAAATAGAAGCTAATTCTTTGTCTTTAGGACAAGTAAGAGATGTTATAAATGGTAAAATTGTTTTAGGTAAACAAAAAGAAATTCAAGAAGTAAAGAATGCTTTTGATGCTTATGAAAGAATAAAAGAAATAGATCCTTATGATATTGAAGAATTAAAAAAGTCTCATGGTATTATGACAAAATATGTTGTTGATATATCAGGTGAATTTCGTAATAGTGATGAAGGGGTTTTTGATGATCGAGGACGTTGTATTTTTATTGCGCCACCCCCATATCTTGTTCCTTCACTTATGGATGACTTATTTAATTGGATGCAAGATGAAAAAGATAATACGCATCCTTTAATATTAAGTTGTATATTTCATTATGAATTTGTTTTTATTCATCCCTTTTGTGATGGAAATGGAAGAATTGCAAGATTATGGCATACAACACTATTATCTAAATGGAAACCAATCTTTGAATATATTCCACTTGAAAGTCAAATAGAAAAATTTCAAGATGGTTACTATAGTGTAATAGCTAAGTGTCATGTATTAGGAGAATCAACTTTATTTATTGAATTTATGTTAAGTCAAATAGATAAAATTTTAGATGATATTTCTAAACAAGTTAATGAAGATATTGAACAAATAGATCCTAATATAAAAAAATTACTAGATGTTATGGAAGATGATGTTTCCTATTCTAGTAATGAGCTTATGCAAAAACTTAATTTAAAAGCAAAAGAAGGATTTAGAAGAAACTATCTTCGTCCTGCGATAGATCAAAATTTGATTTATATGACAATACCGGATAAACCAAAAAGTAAAAATCAACGTTATATCAAAGTATAGTAAAAAAAGGAATCTTGCGATTCCTTTTGAATTAATCATCTAAAATAGAAGATCCATTTGTAGCAATCACTTCTTTATACCAATCATATGATTTCTTTTTAGAACGTTTATAAGTACCATTACCATAATCATCAACATCTACATAAATAAATCCATAACGTTTAGACATTTGATTTGTAGAGTTAGATAATAAATCAATTGGTGCCCAAGTTGTATAACCCATTAATTCAACACCATCTTCTTCAATAGATTTATACATTTGACGAATATGCTCTCTTAAATAATCAATACGATAATCATCATTAATAGACCCATCTTCTTCCACTGTATCTTTCGCTCCTAAACCATTTTCTACAATAAATAATGGTTTTCTATAACGATCATATAAATCAACACATGAAATTCTTAAACCGATTGGATCAATTTGCCATCCCCAATCAGAACTTGGAATATATGGATTTTTAATAGCTGTTTCTGTATAACCTGCACTCATTTCTAAGCCTTTTGTATCAGCAGCCACACAACTTGATGAATAATAACTAAATGAAATAAAATCAACAGGATATTTTTTCATGATTTCTAGATCTTCATCAGTCATTTTAATATTGAATCCTTTATTTTTATACATTTGTAATAAGTATTTAGGATATTCACCATGAACTTGAGTATCACTATAACAATAGATTTGTCTCATTCTTTGTTGTTGTTCTAAAATGTCTTCTGGTTTACAAGTATATGGATAGTAAGTTAATTTTGTAAGCATACAACCTACTTTAGCGTCAGGAATGTTTTCATGTGTAATTTTTACAGCAAGTGCACTTGCCACAAATTGATGATGCATTGCTTGATATTCAACTTCTTCAAATTCTTCTGGTTTGAATCTTGATTCAATAAGTCCACCGGTCATAAATGGATGTCTAATGATTGAATCAATTTCATTGAATGTTAACCATAATTTTACTTTATCTTTATATCTTTTAGTAATAACATCAACATAACGTGTAAAGAATTCAATGGAACGACGATCATACCAACCATTATAGTCCATACAGAATGCTAGTGGTGGTTCATAATGGGACATAGTAACTAATGGTTGCATCCCATATTTTAAACATTCATCAAAGACATCATCATAGAATTTTAAACCTTCTTCATTTGGTTCTAATTCATCCCCTCTAGGGAAAATACGAGACCAAGCAATAGACATTCTATAAACTTTAAATCCCATACCCGCAAGTAAAGCAATATCTTCTTTATAATGATGATAAAAATCAATCCCATGGCGTTTAGGATAATAAACTTCATCATCTGTACTTAAAGCTTTTTCAATCATTTCATCAGAAATATCACATAAACCATGTGTATTTAATAAATCTTTCATAGATTTAGGATCAGTGAATAATTGTACATCACTACAACTTACACCTTTTCCGCCTTCTTTCCAACCACCTTCATATTGGTTAGCGGCAGTAGCTCCACCCCATAAAAATCCTTCTGGAAATTGTTTCATATTATATTTCTCCTTATTTTTTATTATCAAATTCATTATATCGATATTATTGAATATTTGTTTGTTTTTTCATAATATAAAAACTAATTCTACTTATAAGAGGTGTTGTTTTCTATTTAAAATGATATGATTTGATTAAAGGAAGTGGTCATATGGATCTTATCAAAATAGGTAAATATATAGCTTTTAAAAGAAAAGAACAAGGCTTAACACAAAAACAGCTTGCTGAAAAGTTAAATATGTCTGATAAATCAGTCTCTAAATGGGAAAGAGGTATATGTTTACCGGATGTCTCTGTTTATCTAGAATTATGTAAAATACTAGATATAAGTATTAATGAGTTTCTGGCTGGCGAAGATATACCTAAAGAAACAATTGAACAAAAAGCAGAAGAAAATATTATTCAGATTACAAAAGATAATAAAAACAAACAAAAGTATCTAAAGAAAATTATAAGATTATTAATAGTTATGCTTGTTGTTTTCATATTTATTACAAGCATATTTATCTACAAAAAATTAACACAACCACAAAACTATATAGAACCTTATTTAGAAAAAAGCACAGAAATGCAAACGGCAAATATGCTTTCTAGTCATCCAGGGAATATTTTGTTATTTCATTATAATTCAAAAAAGAATTATGATTCATTAACTATGTATTTAACCCAATATCAAAAAGGTAAAAAGATATCTGATAAAGAAATCTGTACATTTTATAATAATCCTTCAAAAGGAACAAATACCGGAAATATTGCTTTAGTAGTTGATTATGAAGCTTCTACTTTGAAGATTATAGATGCTTTTGAAGATGGGTATTATGTAGCTGAAGGTATTTCATTTTTAGAAAACATTAGTAACTATGATGTTTGGGATTATGATAAAATTGAAGAAAAAACATCTATTAAATATAGTAAAAAACAAATGTTAGTGGCATTATCTTATGGAAAAAATCATGTCACATCTCTTCCTATAAAAGGGTTAGAAACAAACAAAAAGATAAAGAATGATTATACATGTATTCTTTCAATTAAGTTTAAGTAAAAACGTCATCACTTGGATGACGTTTTTTAAAAATCAAATTTATTCTTTTTCTTCATAACAATAAAGACAGTTATACAAATAAGAGCAGATAAAATAGAACCAAGAGCGGGTGTAAGTCCCATTGGTAGTAATGTTTCAGGGAAAAGTTTAGAAGTAATATAAGCTCCTGGAACTCTTATAAGGGCTATGGAAATTACATTATGAATAAAGGAAATAATGGAATAACCATAAGCTGTAAAGAATCCACTAAAACAAAAATGAATAGAAGCAAAGATACAATCTAAAACATATCCTTTTAAATATTGACTACCATACATAATAACTGCAGCTTCACTTGTAAATAACGAAAGAATTTCTTTGGAAATAAATTGACAAGTAAGCGCAAAGAAAATTCCAAATCCTAAAGCAATAAAGCATCCATAGCGTAAAGTTTGTCTTGCTCTTTGATGTTGTTTTGTTCCAACACATTGTGCACAGATTGCCGAGATGGCAGATAACATACTTGATGGTACTAAGAATAAAAAGCTAATGATTTTTTCTACAACACCAACTGCTGCGGCAATATCAACGCCACGGCTATTGGCAATAATCGTAATAATGATAAATGAAATTTGAATCAAACCATCTTGCATAGAAATAGGAAAACCAATTTTAAAGATATCTTTAATAATCTTTTTACGTAATTTAAAATGGTGTCTATGGATGACAATCAATTTTCTTTTAATAATTGCAAATAAAGCAACAATTACACTAATAAGTTGTGAAATCACTGTCCCAAATGCTGCTCCAACGGCATGCATATTGAAATAACCAATGAAAATAAAATCTAACACGATATTAAAAAAACAAGCAACTGCCACAAAATACATAGGACTTTTAGAATCCCCTAATCCTCTAAAAATAGAACTAATAATATTGTAAGCAGTAATAAAAGGAATACCGATAAAACATATTTTTAAATAAATCGTTGTTTCTTGAATCGCTTCTACAGGTGTAGACATAATAGAAACAATCGGATCAATAAAGAATAATAAAATCAAAGTAACGATCAGAGATAAAATCATAAAGATAATGATTGTATTTCCTACAGTCATCCTTTTTTCTTCTTCTTTTCTTTCACCAACATAACGACCAATCATGACCGTTGAACCCATTGCAATTCCTACAAGCATAACAGTAATCATATGCATGACCTGACTTCCAATAGAAACCCCTGATAAAGAAGCAGCTCCATTGTATTGACCGACAATAAATAAATCAGCCATGCCATAGAATGTTTGTAAGAAATTAGCAAGTAAAAATGGTAATGAGAAAGTAATAATATTTTTTAAGGCACTGCCTTTTGTTAAATCTTTTTGCATAACATCAACTCCTTGCTTTGTATTATATAGGATAAATGTTAAAAGATAAAACGAAAAAAAATGCTTAATCTAGCACTTTTTTTCATGGATATGTTTCAATAATAGATTTAAGTTCTCTGATTTATTTTGTTTTAAATAAACAAGATCTATTTTTTCAAGATCAGCAAAGTATTTACTAATATCCTCTAAATAGAACTGATCTCTGTTTTCTACTTCTTTTGTAGGAAGGATTGAAAAACCTCTAGATAGATTAAGTAAAAGAAGTTGTTTAGGAAATTCTTTAACGTATTCTACTTTATTAAAAGTTGTATGATAAATTTTATAAAGTTCATCTTTACATAATTGATGATAGTTTTGATCTGTTGCTTTTGTAATATAGGGAACAGATTGAATGACCTTTTCTATTGTATGATATTTATGGATCAGTTCTTTTGAACAAACAAGAGAAACGTTTTCTTTAGATAAGGTTGTTGTTTCAATTGGATTGTTTTTGTAGAAAGAGAGCATGCTTGGAGAAATTAACGCATCGAGTTGATGCGCTTTTAGGCCTTCAATCAATTCATTTTCTTCAAGATAAGAATAAGAAATAGAAAGATGTGGATATTTCTTTTCAAAGCTTTCAAGAATTTCAAAGTCTGTAAAATCTGTTGTTTTCATGCCTATATGTAAAGTATTCGTTTGTTGAATATTTTGACATAAAGTTTGATAAGAAGCATAAATGTTTTTCATTCCTTCATAGAACTGTTTTCCTTGTTTAGTAAGAGTTAATGTTCTATGTTCTCTTATAAATAGCTGTGTTTGGAGTTCTTGTTCTAAGACAGCAATGTATTTAGACATGGTTGTTTGTCCAATATGACAAGCGTTAGCTGCTTGCGTAAAGTTTTTATATTCAACAGCTTTAAAGAAATAATGTATTCTATTTAGATCCATATTATCACCTCTTTCATTATAACAAAAAAAGGAGCAATGAAGCTCCTTTGCTCAATATTTATTTACGTTTGAATAATGATTTTAAACCACGAGAGATTACTTGAAAGAAACTAAGAGAACGAACCATATTATTTGGATCAACATAATTTCTAACAGCTCTTAATGTCTTTTTATTATCTCTTGTCGAAAAGATAAAGTTTCCGTTGTTTTTCGTAACAACTGCAAAACGAGGGATCCATTTTCCTTTAAACATGACACTTGCCATGATTTCTGTTACTTCAGACCAAGGAATTTGAATATAATCATTGACGTTTTTATCATTGTAATATTCAAAAGCTTCATCCCCGACTAACACTTTACCATAGTTTGCCATTCCTAAATAAGAAGTAGCATTAATTGTTAAATCGACTTTTTTATTTAATGATTGTACCATATATTCCCTCCATAAATATTGAACTTTTTAAATTACATAATTCCAGCTAAACGAGCTAAGATACCAACGATAAATAATGCAACGATAATAACGATTGGTGAAACTTTTTTCTTTAATAACCAGCAGCAAAGTAATGTAAGTAATAATGCTGCAAGACCAGGAATTAATTGATCTAAGTTTTGTTGTAAAGTAGTAACTTTAATTTTATCTAATCCAGTAGCTCCAAGGGAAGCATATTGAGATAAAGCTGATTTAATACCTTCAGCCCCACCTTTGATTTGACTCCAATCAATATAAGCACCTTCAGATTGAGTAACTCTAGAAACAACAGGAGTAAATGAAATACTTACCCAACGTTGAACTAAAGAACCGATAATGAACATACCTAAAATAGAAGCACCTTGAGTAATTTTACCTAATAAACCACCAGATAAATCTTTTGCGATAGAAGTACCAACTTTATATCCAAATTCTTGAGTATACCAAATAAATGCCATACGGATAATATTCCAAGCAAAGAAGAATAATAATGGACCAATAATACTTCCACCTAAAGCAAGAGAAGCACCTAAAGCACCTAAGATTGGTCTTAAAGTGAACCAGAATACTGGATCTCCAACCCCTGCAAGAGGTCCCATCATACCAACTTTAACCCCTTGAATAGCTTGATTATTGATTTCAGCACCATTAGCTCTTTCTTCTTCTAAGGCTAATGTAACACCCATAACTGGAGCTGAAACATAAGGATGTGTATTATAGAATTCTAGATGTCTTTTTAAAGCATCTGCTCTATCTTGTGGATCTTTGTATAATTTTTTGATAGCTGGGATAATTGAATAACACCAACCACCATTTTGCATACGTTCATAGTTCCATGATCCTTGAAGGAACTGATGACGCCAAGCAACTGATAAACGATCTTTTTTAGTTAATTGAATTTTTTCTGCCATATTTCTTTCCTCCTTCAAGATTAATAGTCATTTAAAATATCACCTAATGGATCACCAGAACCAGTAGAACCACCATTACCAGAACCACCGTTTTCTTTTAATCCTAAGTAAATTAAAGCAATAGCAACACCTAAAGCACCTAAAGCGATTAATGTTAATTCGCTTAATGCAGCTAATACGAAACCGATAGCAAAGAATGGCCAAGTTTCTTTAGTTGACATCATATTAATAACCATTGCATAACCTACAGCGGCAACCATTCCACCACCAACAGTCATACCACCTGATAACCAAGCAGGCATTTGATTTAAAACACTAGTTACTGCTTCAGCAGGAACGATACATAGTGCAGCAGCAGGAACTGCGATTCTGACACCTTGTAATAAGATACCTAAAATTTGATAGATTTCAATTTTACGGTAATCACCTTTTTCAGCAGCACCATCCATTAAGTGAACTAATGGGATAGCGATTGTACGACAAATCATAGTTAAGAATAAACCAGCTACTGATAAAGGAATTGCAACAGCAATTGAAGTAGAGATAGCTGTTTGTGTATTAACAGTACCACCATTTAAACCTAAAACCATGATAATTGCAGAAGCAACAGAAGCTAAAGCAGCATCTGGAGCAACAGCAGCACCAACGTTTGCCCATCCTAAGGCAATCATTTGTAAAGAACCACCTAAGACAATACCTTCACTTAGATGTCCTGAAACTAAACCAATTAAAGTACACGCTACTAGTGGTTGATGGAATTGGAATTCATCTAAAATCCCTTCCATACCTGCTAATAATGCTACTAAAATAATTAACATAATAGTAATTGCAGACATTAAATTTTCCCCCTATTTCATATTTTGAAGTTCAGTCTTTGCTTTTTTAAGAAGACTGTCCATATTTTCTTTAGAATCAGCAGGTACTTTACGAACATCGAAAGTAACACCCATTTCTTTTAATTTTTCTAAAGTTTCAACATCTTTTTGATCCATAGCAATGGCTTTATTAACAACTACTTTACCAACTGAGTGAGCCATAGAACCAATATTTAATTCTTTAATATCAACGCCACCTTCAATAGCTCTTAAAGCATCTTGAGGAGTTTCAAATAACAATAAAGCTTTAGTAGCACCAAAACGAGGATCTTTAGCGACTTCAATCATCTTTTTGACTGGTACAACGTTTGCTTTAACACCTGGTGGTGCAGCTTGTTCAATCATTTGTTTACGTAATGCATCTTGAGATACTGCATCAGATACAACAATGATACGAGTTGGTTGAGTTGATTTTGTCCAAGTAGTAGCTACTTGACCATGTAATAAACGTGTATCAACACGAGCTAAGACATATTTAATATGTCCATCTCCAAGAACAGTTCCTTCAGGAATAGCCCCAGCAGGTGCTGGTTGTTCATCTTTTACTGCTTCTTCCTTTTTAGGTTCTAATTCTTCTGGACGAATGTTAACTCCGTCTCTAGCAACTTCACAGATATGAGTTGCGATTTCATGTGCGCTGTCAGTAGACATACGCATTGCATATGCTTCAATAAGCATTGGTAAATTTAACCCAGTAACGATTGCCCAATGATCTTCATGACCGTTAAGTAATAAGTTTGCTTGGTTGAAAGGAGTACCACTCCATAAATCAACTAAGAAAAGAACTTCGTCTTGATTTTCAAAAGTGGAAATAGCTTCTTCCATTTTTGCTCTTAAATCATCAGGACCTTCACTTGGTTGTAAAGTCACAGCTTTTACATCTTTTTGTTCACCGAAAATCATAGAACCAGATTGTAAAATTCCATTAGCGAATTCACCATGACTTGCAAGAATAATTCCTACCATATTTTTCCTCCCTCTCTTTAATTAACATTGAATAACAAAAAAGTAGGCCAACTATTTAAAAGAAGATACAATAAAGCTATTGCTCTTTTTTAAAATAGTTAATGCCTACTTAAAGTTACACACTATTGAATATTCAATTTAATTACAGTGGTATACTAACACCAAAAAATGTAAGCGTCAATCATTTTTTTTCATTTTTATGTTCTTTCATTATTTTTTATCATACAAAAAATAATGAAAAGAATAAAATATAATATAAAACAATCACAATTTATCAATAAATAAAAAAAGGAGTGACCCCTAATTTTGAAATGCACTTGATAAAATTCTTTCCAAATGTAAAGCAAGATAACCAACTTCTGATTCTGGTAATTCTTTATGAAGTACCTTTGATAAATTATCACACATTCTTATTGCTTGTTCATAAGCAAAAGGAAATTTATCTTTGGTAAATTCACTAATATCCATTTGTAATTGTTCATTAGTATTTAAACGAATGATTAGGAATTTAATATGATTCATTAAACGAGCATAAGAAATAGATTCAATATCAATTTTTACATTTAAATCCGTTTGTAATTTAATAATACTTTCATGAACAATACGAGCAGCTTCCATGGATTCTCCTACTTTATTAGAAGAAATTGCCGAGTGAATATGTAAAGTAATGAAACTTACTTCATCATTGTTGATTTCTTTATTAATAAAAGATTTAATAATTTCTTTTGATTTTAAAGCAACTTCATATTCATCAGGGAAAAGAAGTCGTATATCATAAGTAAATGGATTACTAGGCATGATATTTTCATCCATACGTTTGATTGTAAAATGAATATGATCAGCAAGTGGAATAAGAATATCATGATTTACTTTTTGAAATTTATTAGTTGCTTCTTTGATGATTTCAGCCGCAATTTCTAAATAAACTGGATTAATATAATCAATAACTTTCTTTAACTTATCTTTGGCTTGATAGTTTTTTTGCATCATATATTTTTTAGCTTGAGGTGGAATTTCAAAATGATCATTTACTTTTTTACCAAAACCAATTCCTTTAGCCAAAATAATAATTTCATTATTACCTTCTTTAGCAAGAATGGTATTATTATTTAATATTTTTAAGACTTGATACATTTTGTTCACCTACTCTCTTATTTTTAAAACTGTTTCGCCACTTTTTTTATTTCCATAAATCTTTTCAAGAGACCCTTGTCCTTTGGCTACGATCATTAAAATACAATCATCTACCGCATTTTCTTTAATATAATGCAAATCTGCATTCCATAAAAGATCTCCTTTTTTGACCCTTTGATTTATTTTAACAAGAAGTTCAAACCCTTGTCCATTTAATTTTACGGTATTAATACCAAAATGAATCAATAATTCCATTCCATTATCCAATTCTATACCAATAGCATGTTTTGTAGGATAAAGCATGGAAATCGTTCCATCACAAGGAGAAACCACTACACCATGAAGAGGGCGAATCATTAAACCATCCCCTAGAAGTTTATGGGCAAAGATATCATCACTACAATCTTCAATTGGTAAAACTTCGCCATCAACAATATTCCCAATTTCTAAATCTGTTGTATGATAAACAATTGTTTTTTCTTCATCATAAGCTTCAGGGACGTTTTCAAGATAATCATCAATCTTTGTTTTTAAAGAAGAAGCTTTAGGACCAAAAATAATTTGAATTGCATTTCCTTGTAATAATACAGCTGCAGCCCCTGCTTGTTTTAAAGAAGCTTCACTTACTAATTCAGGTTCTTGTAAGGTTGCACGTAATCGTGTAATACAACAATCTAGATCTGTAAAGTTATGGCGACCACCTAATCCTTTAAGAATCATTTGAACTTGAGGATCAATTAAGGATTGATCAAAAGAATAATCCATTTTCTTTTTATTAAAAATCGTTAATTTGTTATCATCTTCTCTTCCTGGTGTTTTTAAATCAAATTTCTTAATTAAAAAACGGAATGAAAAATAATATAGGAAGAAATAAATAAGCCCAAAGATTACAATAAAAATCCAATGAGTTTTACTATTGCCTTGTAATACCCCAAAAACAAGAAAATCAATCAAACCACAAGAAAAAGTAAAGCCAATTGTCACTCTTAAAGCTTGTGCTAAAACAAAAGCCGTACCCGCTAAAAAGACATCCACTACAAATAACATAGGTGCTACAAAGATAAAAGTGAATTCAATCGGTTCAGTAATTCCAGTCAATATACTGGTAAGAGCCGCTGATAAAAAGAGACTTCTTACAACTTTTTTTGATTCATCTTTAGCACATTGATACATCGCTAAAGCAGCACCTGGTAAACCGAAAATCATAATCATAAATTCACCAGAGAAATATTTTGTTGCTTCAACACTGAAATGTTTTAGGTTTGGATCAGCTAATTGAGCAAAGAAAATATTTTGAGCACCATGAACTAAGACCCCATTAACTTCCATTGATCCCCCAATAGCTGTTTGATAAAAAGGCGTATAGAAAACATGGTGTAAACCAAAAGGAACAAGAGCTCGTTTAACAATTCCATAAACGAAAGTACCTCCATAACCACTACTGGCAATCAATTGTCCAATCTTAAAGATACTTGATTGAATACTAAGCCAAATATAAAACATTAAAAAACCAATAAAAATATAAACAATTGTTGAAATAATTGGGACAAATCTTTCCCCTTCAAAGAAAGATAAAAAATTAGGTAATTGAATTTGATAGAAATGGTTATGTAAATAACTTACACCTAAACCAACAATAATCCCACCAAAGACTCCCATTTGTAGTGACATTTGTCCATATACATTTATCAATGTTCCATCTACGGCATCAACTAAAACTTTATTACCATTAATAACACCATTAAAAGTAAGTAAACTATGAATTGTTGAATGCATCACAAAAAAAGCAATAATCGAAGATAAAACAGCGACTTCTTTTGATTTCTTAGCCATTCCTGAAGCAACAGAAGCGGCAAAAATTAACGGTAGATTATCAAAAATAGTTTGTCCAACAGCCATTAATAACGTTAATATTTGATTTAAAATTGTTCCATATCCCAAAATACTTTCCATACCAAGTGAGGCAATCGTTGCTTCATTTGTAAGTGAACTTCCAATTCCTAAAAACATCCCTGCAATTGGAAGAACAGCAATAGGTAACATAAAACTACGCCCTATTCTTTGTAAAACACCAAAGACTTTTTTTCTCATATATTTCCTTTCCCATGGTTTCTTTGAAGAAACTATATCACTTCAAAGTGCGTACTTATATAAATATCAGTAAAAGTATATACTTTTTTTATACAAAATGATAGGAGAAAAAAGATGATTGCAGTAGATTTATTGAGTGAAATTTTTATTTTAATTGTATTAGGAATTTATTTGAAAAGGAATAACGTTATTGATGGACATACAGTGGATCAATTAACTGATTTAATTGTAAAAATATGGTATACTCACATACAATTTTGGGATATGAAAAAGATAGAGTTAAGCGCTTACATGTGTTACTATATATCTAGGAGGATTTTTTATGGGAAAATTGGATAATAAAGTGGCAATTATTACAGGAGGAAATGCTGGCGTAGGTAAAGAAATCGCTAAATTGTTTGCAAGTGAAGGAGCAAAAGTTGTTATTTCAGCAAGACGTCAACAAGTTTTAGAAGAAGCAGCAAAAGAAATTGAAGCAGCAGGAGGAACTGTTTTATGTGTTCCTACTGATATTTCTAAAGTGGATGATGTTAAAAACTTAGTAAGTAAAACAGTTGAAACTTTTGGTCAATTAGATATTTTAATTAATAATGCAGGTGTTTTAGATAAAGGATTAAATGCGATTGATCAAATTGATTATGATGATTTAAATAGAGTTATTGATATTAATCAAAAAGGAACAATGTATTGTATGTCAGAAGTTTTAAAAGTGATGAAAAGTGGAGCTTCTATTGTTAATATCTCAAGTGTTGCTGGACAATATGGTGCTGGTGGTGCTGTTTATGTATCTACTAAAGCAGCAATTATTGGGGTAACAAAACATGCAGCAATGCGTTTTGCTAAAGAAAAAATTAGATGTAATGTTATCTGTCCAGGAAGTATTACAACAGATATGGCAGCAGGATTAACACCTGATACAATGGATATGAAAATGATGGGTGCTATGTCAGCTCATAGTGATTTAACACTTCAACCTTGTAGTCCTTTAGATGTTGCAAAAGTAGCACTTTTCTTAGCAAGTGATGATGCAGCACCACTTACAGGACAAGTTGTTGTAAGTGATTATGGAGTAGATTTATAATATGTGAAACCGCACAATGTGCGGTTTTTAATTGATTTGTTTTTTAATCATTGTATGAATGTTCTCCTCATGTCTAAAGACAGGGGATTATTGTTACCTGCCAACATTGTTGGCAGACCAGTTCATTTCTGATAGGTTGTAGTGCAAGATAGGGGTATGCCATTACCCTTCCTAGAGCCGAATACAAGTTAATGTATCTACAATTAATTTCATAATAGCAACATTACTTACCTTTTAATCATTAAATACGACTTCTTTATCCGCTACATTTTTCATGATTAATTGTAATTCTAACTTCTTTTTTCCTTATCTTCTATCAATTCAATATGCCCTTTTCCCATAATATTTTGATATTTCATAGAATATTGACAAGATGTTCTTCTTTCAACAAAATATATTAAATCGAGTTTCTTTCCTACTTTTGCAACATGAATGTTTATTATTATAAGTATAACAATAATTTAAATGAACAAAACACTGCCTTGATCTATAAAACATAAACGGCAACATTAATTATTTTCAATGATTTCTTTTATTTAAATCTGTAATTTCTCGTTCTGTTCGTCGCATAACTATGCTCCAAAATGATCTTTTTTAAAATGTTTATAATAAATAATAAAGAGAAAGGAAGTTGTAAACCAAGTGATTGGATAAGAAATAACAACACCTTTTAATGTTGGATAATGAGGAGAAATAAAGGTTACCCAAGCAACACGCAAAACACAAATACCAATACAGACAAGAAGCATTGGTTTAAAAGATTCCCCACAACCTCTCATTGTTCCAGAAAAAATTTCTACACAACAGTAAGAAAAATAGAAAGGCATTAAAAAGAGTATTAAACTTTGACATTGATTAATGATGGCTGGATCAGATGAAAAGAGTTTTGTAATATAACTTCCCCCAAAGCATAAGATCACACTTAAAGAAACTGCCATTGTTAAGGCAATCGCTAAAGCTGTTTTCGCTCCTTTTTGAATACGATCATAAAGATGAGCACCATAGTTTTGTCCTACAAAAGTTGTAATTGCGGCACCAATGGCTGCCATAGCCATCCAAAATAAAGCATCAATCTTTACATAGACTGACCATGAAGCAATGGTTTGAGTTCCAAAGGCATTAATATGTGTTTGTAAGACGATATTGGCGATACTATACATTGTTGATTGAATTCCAGCAGGAGCACCAATTTTAACAATTTTCTTTAATACATGTAAATGAAATTTAATTTTTGATAATGTAAGTTGATAAACATCTTTAGAAAACATTAGTTGAATTGTGACTAAAATAGCACATACTGTTTGAGCAATAAAAGTCGCAATCGCTGCCCCAGCAATACCTTTATGTAAAATAACAACTAAAACAAAATCAAAAACAACATTAACAATACTACAAATAATTAAATAATAAAGTGGTCTTTTACTATCTCCTACGGCTCTTAAAATTCCTGAACCAATATTATAAATAGCTCCGGGAATCATCCCTAAAAAGTAAAGTCTCATATAAAGACTGGCATCATTTAAAATATCATGAGGAACACCTATTGCATCTAAACATTGATAAGAAAAGAATAAACCAAAAAGCATCATGATAATTCCACTAACAATAGCAAGCATATATGAAGTATGGACTGCTTGATGTATCTTACCTTTATTATGAGCTCCATAATATTGAGCAATAACAACAGAAGCTCCAGTTGATAAACCAACATAGAAGTTAACAACTAAGTTTGTCAAATTCCCTGTTGAACCAACAGCAGCAAGAGCATTTGTCCCACAAGCTTGACCAACAATAATGGTATCAACAGTATTATATAGTTGTTGAAAAAAGCTTCCAATTAATATTGGAAAAAAGAAAAAAAGTAATTGTTTCCAAATAACTCCCTTAGTAAAATCTTGTGTTTTATTCATAGATTCCCCTCCTATAATAAAAAACATCCAAAGGTGCATCACTTGGAATAATGGTATCACATAATTTTTGACAAAACAACCAAAGAAGAAACATCAAAAAGTTAAATAAAGTTCATATTTCTTATTTATGATAATACACGAAAGGAGGAACAAGAACTTACTTAAACAAAACTTAATTATAAACTTCCCTTTTTAAAAAAGATAATAATAGATTAAAAAACAGATTCTCCCCCTCCCTTTTGAATCTGTTTTTTGTTGTTTCTATATAATGAAAATGATAAGGTAGATAAAGAGAGGTACAAATCTATGTTATTTAAAGATAAATTAAAAGAACCTGTTATTTATAAAGGGAGTAATAAGGCAATAAATGAACTAAATCAAATACAAGAATATTTAAAAACACATACAAGTAAAGAATTAGAAAAGAAAGCAAGACTTATTCAGTATGGTATTGAAGGAGAAGAGAATATTTTATTTGAATTAAAGAATAGTCATTTTCCAATGTATGTTTTACATGATATTTATATGGTAGATCATGATTTAAGTGCACAAATTGATTACATTATTATTACGCCATCAATGGTTTATTTTATTGAATGTAAAAATCTTATAGGGACAATCATGATCGATTCTATGGGAAATTTTACAAGAGAGTACACTTATAATGGAAAAATAATTAAAGAAGGTATTTATTCACCCATAACACAAAATCAAAGACATTTAGAGTTATATAAAATGTTACGTGAAAAGGATAAAGGATCAGTAATGAAATTTCTTTATGATAAGACCTTTTCAAGTGGTTTTAAATCACTTGTTGTCCTTGCTAATCCAAAGTCTATCTTAAAAAGCCGTTATGCTCCTAAAGAAATAAAAGAAAAAGTCATTAAAGCAGACCAGCTTATAGATTATATAAAGAAACATGAACAAAGTGCTTTTAGAAATCAAAAAGACATGATTGCTATGGCAGATGGACTTTTATCGTATCATCAAAAACAAGAAATACCGCCAATTCAAGAAGAAAATACATTTGAAAGTATAGAAGCTAATAATGATGATCAATTAATTGAGTCTTTAAAAAAATATCGTATGAATAAAGCTCAAGAAAAGAATTTACCACCTTATTATATATTTAATGATATTACTTTAAATGAAATCATTGCTTATAAACCAACAACGATAGAAGAACTCCTTTCTATAAAAGGATTTGGACCAAAGAAATGTGATTGGTATGGAGAAGATATTTTAGACATAATAAGAAGTTTGTAATGAACTTCTTTTTTAATCCCATAATTTTTGACAAAACAACCAAAGAGAAAACATGAAAAAGTAAAATAAAGTTCATATTTCTTCTTTATGATAATACACGAAAGGAGGAACAAGAACTTACTTAAACAAAACTTAATTATAAACTTCCCTTTTTAAAAAAGATAATAATAGATTAAAAAACAGATTCTCCCCCTCCCTTTTGAATCTGTTTTTTTGTGCAGAATATATAAACAACATTCATTGATTATGGAACAATAAATAAAAGAACATTTTGAATATAAAAGTAAATTAAAATGAAATAATTTTTGTATGAATAAAGTTTTAAAAAGATACAAAAATCGCAAATTCTAATGACTATAATAGGAGATGTTAATAAGAAAAAATGATGAAGTTAGAGTTTTAAACATGATATTATTTTAAAGATGGGAGAAGAAAGTATGAGTAAAAAAACAGTTCAAAAAAGTAAGAAAAGAACAACAAGAGCCAATAAAAAAAGAACAACGGGTGTAAAGGCCAATACGGTTGTTAAATCGGCACCAGTTACCAGTGAAAAGGTAGCTGAAGTCAAACCAGTAGAAGTACCAAAAAAAGTTGATACTGTTGAATCAACACCAAAGACAACTGTTCAACCAAAAGAAACAAGTGAAAAAGTTGTTGCTGCTGAATCAGCACCAGCTGTAAAAACAGCGCCTGCTAAGAAAGCGACTACTAAAAAGGCTACAGCTGCTAAATCAACAACAGCTACAAGTAAAAAGACAGCTACTGCAAAATCAGAAACCACAACTGAAAAAGTTGCTACCAAAACAACATCAACAAAAAAAACAGCTTCTACTAAGAAAGCAACTACTAAAAAGACAACAACTGCTAAATCAACAACAGCTACAAGTAAAAAAACAACTACTGCTAAACCAAAATCTATAAAAAGTGAAACACCTGTTGAGGCTAAACCAACAGAAGTTATTCAAGAAGTTCCTGTTGAAAAATCACAACCAATTGATTTAGGACCTCGTAGAAGTGTTGCTTTTATTGGTTCAGAATGTTATCCATTTGTAAAAACGGGTGGATTAGGGGATGTTATGTCAGCTCTTCCAAAGAGTTTAGCTAAATTAAATATGGATGTTAAAGTTATTATTCCTAGATATAAATGTATTCCTCAAAAGTTCCAAGAAAAGATGGAATATAAAGGATCATTTTATATGGATCTATGTGCAGATGGAAAACAATATTATGTAGGTATTATGGAATATCAAGAAGATGGTGTTGTTTATGATTTTATCGATAATGATGAATTCTTCTCATGGGGAAATCCATATACGAATCTAATCGATGATATTCCTAAGTTCTGTTATTTTAGTAAAGCAGCTCTTGCGGCACTTAATTATTTAAATTGGACTCCAGATATTGTACATTGTCATGATTGGCAAGCAGCTTTAGTTCCTCTTTATTTAAGAACAAGCTTTAAAGATACAAATGTAGGACGTGCAGGTGCTGTTCTTACAATTCATAACTTAAGATTCCAAGGTATCTATGATCGAAAAACAATTCAATATTGGTCAGCTCTTCCTGATTATGTCTTCAATAAAGATTGTATGACACAAAATTGGTTAGATGCGAATATGTTAAAAGGTGGTATCACTTATTGTAATAAATTAACAACAGTAAGTAATACGTATGCTGGAGAAATTCAAACAGAAGAGTATGGTGAAGGTCTTGAAGAACATTTAAGGTATCATAGTAGTAAGATTTTAGGAATTGTTAATGGTATTGACACAGATATTTGGAATCCAGCAACAGATAAACTTTTAGCTGCTCAATATGATAGCCAATCTGTTATCAAGAATAAAAAAGTAAATAAAAAAGCACTTCAAGAATCCTTAGGATTAGAAGTTGATGATCATAAAATTGTTATTGGACTTATTTCGCGTCTTACAAATCAAAAAGGCCTTGATCTTGTTAATGATGTTATTCCAAGTATTATGGATGAACATACACAAGTTGTTGTTTTAGGTACAGGGGATGCGATGTATGAAGATGCTTTCCGTTATTATGAAAATAAATATAAAGGAAACTTCTGTGCATATATTGCCTACAATGAAAATGTCGCTCACAATATTTATGCAGGATGCGATGCTTTGCTGGTACCATCAAGATTTGAACCTTGTGGACTTACACAACTTATTAGTATGAGATATGGTTCTATCCCAATTGTAAGAGAAACAGGTGGACTTAAAGATACTGTTCAACCTTATAATCTATTTGATAATACAGGTAATGGCTTTACCTTTGATCGTTATGAAAGTGGACTTCTTTATGATGCAATTAATCGTGCTAAAACACTTTATTTTGAAAATAGAAAATCTTGGGATGAAATGGTTGTTCGCGATATGAATAAAGATGTCTCTTGGCAACAAAGCGCAAAACAATACAAAGATATGTATGTAGAATTAACACCAAAATATTAAAGCAATTTAAAAATGCAATGTTATTTAACGTTGCATTTTTTTATCCCATAATTTTTGACAAAACAAACAAGAAAGAAACATGAAAAAGTCAAATAAAATTCATAAAACTTATCTATGATAATACACGAAAGGAGGAACAAGAACTTACTTAAACTCAAAACTTAATTATCAATTTCCCTTTTTAAAAAATAATAATAGATAATAGTAATAAGCAGATCTTTTCCCTTCCCTTGGATCTGTTTTTTTGTTGTAACAATCTAATTGTTACAATGCAAAAACTGATGTTACAATACTAAAATACCAATAAAATCAAATGATACACAACAAAAGAGGCAAGCCAAGCAATAAGGCATTGTCCAAAGACAACAATCAATGCCCATTTACCATTAAGTTCTCTTTTGATTGCAGCAATCGCTGCAATACAAGGTGTATAAAGTAAACAGAAAATAAGTAAAGATAAAGCAGCTGGTGTTGTAAGTGACATCAACAATGATTGGGTTGAACCATAAAGAATAGATAATGTCGAAACAACACTTTCCTTTGCCATAAATCCTGAAATAAGGGCTGTTGAAATGCGCCAGTCACCAAATCCTAATGGATTAAAGATTGGAGCAATATATCCTGCAAGAATAGCAAGAATACTATCTTTAGATTCAGTTACAATATTAAATCTTAAATCAAATGTTTGTAAGAACCAAATAACGATGGTTGCGACAAAGATGACAGTAAAAGCGCGTTGTAAGAAATCTTTAGCTTTTTCCCATAATAATTGACAGACGTTTTTAGCACCTGGCATACGGTAGTTTGGAAGTTCCATGACAAAAGGAACAGGTTCACCTTTAAAAAGGGATCCTTTTAAAATCAAAGCAAAGATAATACCTGTTAAAATACCAAAAACATATAAGAAAATCATTACCAAAGCACCTTTGCCTGGAAAAAAGACAGAGGTAAAGAAAGCATAAATTGGTAGTTTTGCTGAACATGACATAAATGGTGTAAGAATAATTGTCATTTGTCGATCTCTTCTTGATGAAAGAGTTCGACTAGCCATAACACCAGGAACAGTACAACCAAAGCCAATCAACATTGGAACAATACTTCTTCCTGAAAGACCAATTTTTCTAAGGAGTTTATCCATAATAAAAGCAACACGAGCCATATAACCACTATCTTCTAATATAGATAAGAAGAAAAATAAAGTAACAATAATTGGTAAGAAGCTTAAAACAGTTCCTACCCCATTAAAAATCCCATCAATAATCAAAGAATGTAAAGCTACATTGATTTGTGCTTGGGTTAGAAGAGTATCAACATAATTTGTTACAATAGATACACCATTTTCTAAGATGCCTTGTAAAAAAGAACCAATAACATTAAAGGTCAAAAAGAAAACGATACCCATAATTCCAATAAATGCGGGAATACTTGTATATTTTCCAGTTAAAAATTGATCAATTTTCTGACTTCTTAATCTTTCTTTACTTTCATGAGGTTTCTTCACAGTTTGTCTACAAATATTAATGATTGAATGAAAACGATCACTGGCAATAGCAGCTGAACAATCAAGACTACTTTCTTCTTCAAGCTGTTTACGAATGTGTTCTAAAATTTCCTTTTCATTTTGACTTAAATCAAGTTGTTCTAATAAAAGAGAATCATTTTCTGCAAGTTTACTTGCTGCAAAACGTAAAGGAATTCTTGCTTTTTTTGCATGATCTTCAATAAGATGTTCAATTGCATTAATACAACGATCAAGAGCTTGATTATCAAAATGTTGTAAAAATTGAGGTTTTTCTTGATAATAAGCAACATGTAAAACATGACTGACTAATTCATCAATACCTTCTCCTTTAGCGGCTGAAATAGGAACGACAGGAACTCCTAAATGTGCTTCTAATTCATTAATAAGAACGGTTCCCCCATTTCCTGACATTTCATCCATCATATTTAAAGCAACAACCATAGGCATATTGAGTTCTAATAGTTGCATTGTTAAATAAAGATTTCTTTCAATATTTGTTGCATCAACAATATTAATGATTGCTTTTGGTTTTTCTTTTAATAAGAAATTTCTAGTCACGATTTCTTCACTACTATAAGGTGACATTGAATAAATTCCTGGTAGATCCGTTATAAGGGTATTTTTGTAGCCTTTAATCACACCATCTTTACGATCAACAGTGACTCCTGGAAAATTACCAACATGTTGATTAGAACCAGTTAGTTGATTAAATAAAGTTGTTTTACCACAGTTTTGATTACCAACTAAGGCAAAAGTAAGTAGATCACTTTCATGATAGATTTGGTGATTATTGATTTTATCGTAACTTGATTCACCATACCCTGGATGTTTTTTATATTTAAAAATAATGTTTTCATTTTTTAACTCTTCTTTTTTAGTAATTTCTTTAACTTCTATTTTTTGAGCATCTTCTTTCCTTAAAGTAAGCTCAAAATCATGTATTTTAATTTCAATAGGATCCCCCATTGGTGCATATTTTACCATAGTTACTTCTACACCTTGGATAAGTCCCATATCTAAAAAGTGTTGTCTTAATGCTCCTGTTCCTCCTACAGAGACAATTACAGCACTTTTTCCTATAGCCAAATTATCTAATTTCATATTTTATCCCTTCTCTTTCTTTATAAGGGTAACTTTAAATAATAAGAAAAGCAATAAAATATATAATGTATACCCCTTTTTTTTACATAATTATTCCATTTTATAGATTTACTTTTTCTTTATATTGAAGATGGAGGTAGAAAGTATGATAAAAAACGCACTTTTAAGTTTAAAGAAAAACATAGGAAAAACGATTTTATTATTTGTAATAATTGTTGTTATTACCAATCTCGTCATTGCTGGTTTATCCATTCAATCAGCAACACAAAAATCAATGGATCAAATTCGTAGTAGTTTAGGAAACGATGTAACTCTTTCTGTTGATTTTAGAAACATGATGAAAAATAGAGAACCAGGTGCAGCCGTAAGTAATGAGACATCATTAACAACAACCATGGCAGATAGTTTAAAAAATTTAAAGTATGTAGAAAGTTATAATTATCAAATATCTACATCAGCTGATAGTGATTCTATTTCAGCAGTAGAAAATAAACCGGATAATAGTAATAATCAGCAAGATACAAATAAGCCAAATGATCAACCAGAACAAGCTTCAAATCAAGGTGATTTTACGATCAGAGCTAACACTACAATGGAATATTTAGATTCATTTACAAACAGTAATTATACCTTAACAGATGGTCGTTTGCTTACAAGTGATGATGCAAATACAAATAACTGTGTCATTGAAACCAATCTTGCAAGTGATAATGATTTAAGTGTTGGTGATACTTTTACTATTACAACAACAGTTAATGATGAAACAATTATTCAAGAACTTACAATTGTAGGTATTTATGAAATTCAATCAACAAATGGAATTGGTGGTGCCCATTTCAATAATCCAGTAAACACGATTTATACTGATTTATCAATTGGGCAAACACTTACTGGAAGTAGTGAAAACATTACATCAGCAATTTATTATTTAGATGATCCAGAAAATGCAGAAGCTTTTGTAGAACTTGCGAAAAAGAAAAGTGATATTGATTTTGATACATTCTCATTAGATGCCAATGATCGTCTTTATCAACAAAATGCTTCTTCTCTTGAAAGTATGCAATCATTCGCAAAGATGTTTGTATGGATCGTAGTGATTGCTGGTAGTGCAATTCTTTGTTTAATTTTAGCTCTAACAATTAGAAATAGATATTATGAAATTGGTGTTCTTTTATCACTTGGACAAAGTAAAGTTAAAATTATTGCTCAACAACTTATTGAAATAGGGTTAATTGCAGTAGTTGCTTTTGTGCTTTCTTTAGGTACAGGACAATTAACATCTCATTATATGGGTAATATGTTAGAAAGTGGTTCTTCTTCAAATGTCATGCAAATGGATCAAAAAGATGATCAACTAAATGATAATCAACAAAAAACTAATACACAAACAAAAGAAAATTTTCTAGGAAATATGATGGAAGGACCATCAAATCAAGAATTAGATGTTTCAATTACAGGTGAAAATGTCGTTCAACTTGCCGGTGTTACAGCAGCAATCTGTATTGTTTCTATTGCTGTACCTGCAGCCTATGTATTAAGACTTACACCTAGACAAATCTTATCTAGAAAGGAAGGTTAAGATGGAAAAGTTATTAGAATTAGAAAATGTAAGCTATAGTTATCAAGATGGTAAAGAAAAAAATAAAATTTTAGAACATGTTTCTTATTCATTTGAAAAAGGTAAAATATATGCTGTTATTGGTGCGAGTGGAAGTGGGAAAACAACAACTCTTTCCCTTTCATCTGGTTTAGATAAACCAGATGAGGGAAAAGTCTTATTCAAAGGAAAAGATATTCAAGAAATAGGTTTAAATAAATATCGTCGAGAAGATATCTCTATTGTCTTTCAATCATATAACCTCATTTACTATATGAATGCTTTAGAAAATGTTATGTCTGCTTTAGAAATTGCAGGGATCAAAAGAAAAGATAAAAAAGAATATTGTTTATCTATTCTTGAACAACTTGGACTTTCCAAAGATGAATGTAAAAGAGATATTCGACAACTATCTGGAGGACAACAGCAAAGAGTTGCGATTGCACGTGCTATTGCAAGAAAAGTCGATTTGATCCTCTGTGATGAACCCACAGGTAACCTTGATGAAAAGAATTCAATAGAGATCATGAATACTTTCTTAGATTTAGCACATATTCATCATAAATGTGTTATTTTGGTAACCCATTCACCTACTCTAGCAAAGATGTGTGATGTATCTTTAAGAATTAAAGAAGGAAAAATAGAAGAGGCTGTAACAAAATAAAATAAACAGCTAAAAATAGAAAAAGAATATTTTGAAGAATAATTTAAAAGTGGTAGTTTTTCTATCGCTTTTTTGTATTTTTAATCGCAAAAGTATAAGAAAATAAAAAGTTTTGCGGTTTGAAATCGCAAAACTTTACAAAATAGGTGAATCTGGCGAATATATTCTTTAAAAAATATTAAGAATTTTCTTCCCTTCTTTTTAATAATTCTTTGTTATTTTAAATAAGGATGAAAATGAAACAAAAGTGGACCCCATGTCCATTTTATTATAAACGTAATCCTTTAATATCTTTAATACGTGAGAGAATAATATTACAACTACAACTCGTAACCCCTGGTAATGTATCAATAGTAGTATGTAAGAAATGTTCCATTTCACTATTAGAAGCAGCAACAGCATGTACATGTAATTTGTTTTTTCCTGTAACACGATAAATTTGAGTAACAATATTATTTTGGTTTAATATTTCTATAACATCAGTAAACGAATTTGACAATGTTTCAATTTCAAAATAGCAAGATATAGCGCCACTGATTTTTTGAGGATTGATAATTGTTGTATATTCTTCAATAACCCCTTTTTTTTCTAATGCTTGAATTCTAGCTTTTACAGCAACTCTAGAAATCCCTACCTCTTTTCCAATATCAGAGTAAGAAAGACGTGCATTTTTTATTAATAATTGAACAATTTTTTGATCTAATTCATCAAGTCCATTTAAATACATAATCATTCCTCCGTTAATCATTTATTTAATACTATCATGCTCCGTATTATAAGTAAATCTTTTAAAAATTAGAGATATTGACTGAAAATAAATAATTGATTATAATTCTTACGAAACGTAAGATAAATATTACGAAAGGAATGCAAAAAGATGAATAGAGATTTAACAAAAGGTTCAGTTTTAAAGTCAATGCTTCTTTTTTCAATTCCAATGATTTTAGGTGATTTACTTCAACAATGTTATAACATTGTTGATACATTGATTGTTGGTCAATTTCTCGGTAAAAATGCTCTAGCAAGTGTTGGCTCATCGTTTACCTTAATGACATTTATAACATCTATAATCCTTGGTTTATGTATGGGAAGTGGAGCGTTGTTTTCAATTAGATATGGACAAAAAGATGAAAAAGGATTACGGGAAGATGTATGTGCATCATTTTTCTTTATTGCACTCATCACGTTTATACTAACAGTAATATCTTATATTTTTCTTAATCAGCTTTCTGTTTTTTTACATGTTCCGCATGAAGTGTGGGGAGATATGAAAGGCTATCTTATTGTTATTTTTATAGGAATACCAGCTATTTTTTTATATAACTATTTTGCTTCTTATTTAAGAGCTATTGGTAATTCAATGATTCCACTTATATTTTTAGCTATTTCGGCAATACTTAATATTGTATTAGATTTATTTTTTGTAATTGTATTAAAATTAGGAGTTGAAGGTGCAGCTATTGCTACGGTGATTTCCCAATATCTTTCAGGTATTGGCATCAGCATTTACTCACTTATAAAAAATATACAAGTACGAGCAATTATGAAATTACAATATTTTCATTTAAAGAGGGTTCATAAAGTAATCTCGTTTTCAGTTCTTACATGTATTCAACAATCAGTAATGAATTTAGGTATTTTAATGGTACAAGGGTTAGTGAATAGTTTTGGAACTGTAGTTATGGCAGCATTTGCTGCTGCTGTTAAAATAGATGCTTTTGCATATATGCCAGTACAAGATTTTGGAAATGCATTTTCTACTTTTATTGCTCAAAACTATGGTGCAAAAGAAAAAATGCGTATTCAATCAGGATTAAAATCAGCAGTTTGTCTTTCTATGGGATTTTGCATAATTATTTCAACTATTGTATGTATTTTTGCTAAAGATTTAATGACTATTTTTATAGATGCAAAAGAAACAGAAATTATTATGGAAGGTGTCAAGTATTTAAAAATTGAAGGTGCCTTTTATTGTGGAATTGGTTGTTTGTTTTTGTTGTATGGTTTGTATCGTGCTTTAGGTAAACCTGGTATGAGTGTCGTTCTTACAATATTTTCTTTAGGGACACGAGTTGTGTTAGCTTATGTTTTATCAGCAATTCCAGCGATTGGTGTTACTGGTATTTGGTGGTCTGTTCCTATTGGATGGGCACTTGCAGATTTAATAGGATTAATTTATTATAGGTGTAAAAAAAAGGAATTGCTTTCTTTTAATATTTAGGGGATTATTTATGAACAACAAATGTGTTTTATTAAATGCCAAAAAAAATGAATTTTGATAGAAAATTAGATTTATCTATACTATCATCTGATTTAACAGTATACGATGAAACGACAATTTCCAGATTCTGTAAAATTAATTTGTGAAGCTGGAACAGGTTATAACAATATAGATCTTGATGCGGCAAAGGAAAAGAAAATTACTGTTTGTAATATTCCATCCTATAGTTCAAAGCGTGTTGCTCATACTGAAATCATGATAACTTTACTCATAATTTACAAGTCCCTCATGTTGAAGTTAATGGTAAAACGTTAGGTGTTGTAGGAGTTGGGCATATAGGTGAAAATGTGATTTAAATTGCACAGGCGTTAGATATTGTTAAAAAATGGCTTGCTCAAGGGCGTGGGTTAGATAAAGATTACTTAGCAAAAGATCTTGGTAACTACATAAAAACGCTTGAGCACAGTTGAAACCTTGGTTATGTAATTCTCTTACTTTTTCTTCTCTTTGACTCATCACCCTCACCTCACATCCATTAGTTTATTGATTTTAAAAAGTTTTGAAATATAAAAAAATGTAAACGGAGAGACATTTACATTTTCTAATTTATTATTTAATTTTTTTGTAAATAGAATTTACATCAAACACAAATACATAAAATAAAGTCCATAACATAAAAGCATAATGATTCCACAAGGTTTCCTTAATTCTTGATGTTTCATTGTACCAAACCAGAGAACTAATCCAGCTATTACTGCAATCATAGAATCGATCATAAACTTACTTTCAAAAGGAACACTACAAATAAGAGATGTTGTTCCAATAACAAAAAGAATATTAAAAATATTGCTTCCTACAATATTGCCTATCGCAATTCCTGCATTACCACGTTTTGCAGCTGTTACTGAAGTGACGAGTTCAGGAAGTGATGTTCCAAAAGCAACAATTGTTAAACCAATAAATCGTTCACTCATACCAAAATAACGAGCAATGGCACTGGCCCCACTTACCGCAAAGTCACTTCCTTTAACAACAAGGATTCCTCCAATGAGAATAAAGAGAAGACATTTCCAAACGGGAATATCTTTTTCTTCTTCTTGAGTTTCACTATTTTTTGCCATGATAAATAGATAAACAAGATAAGCAATAAAAAGAATCCAAAGGGAAACACCTTCAATAAAATTAATTTTCATATCTGTCATACCAAAGATCATGAGGATGATTGTTATAAAAATCATAAAGGGAATTTCATAACGGATGGTTGATTTTTGTATTTTTACATTGGTAATCAAGGCTGTAATACCTAAAATAATAAAAATATTTAAGATATTACTACCTACCACATTTCCAATAGTAATCCCTGCATTTTGTTGCATGGCAGCCGTAATACTTACAGCAGCTTCAGGCATACTTGTTCCCATAGCAACAATTGTAAGACCAATGATTAGTTGGGGGATACCCATTTTTCTAGCAATGCTTGCCGCCCCGTCTACAAACCAATCAGCTCCTTTTACTAGAAAAATAAAACCTACTAATAAAATAATAATTTGTTGAATCATAACGATTACTCCTTCCTTTTATTTTGCAGTAGGTATAAAAAAAAGCGGACTCCTACTGCATTGCAGTAAAAGTCTCGCTATTCAATCACTTTCCGAGTTATAAATTTTATAACTGTACTGACGAAGAAGTGAACCAAGTGCTTGGCAAGCTACTCCCTTTTATGAAATTTATTCTATCAAATAATATTTATTTAAGCAACTTTAAATTAATTTTAAATATTTAAAGGCATTGTATAAACCATCTTCATTTACATCATCAGTAATATAATCAGCGGCTTCTTTAATTTCAGAACCACCATTACCCATCGCAACATTATAAGCGCAACATTCAAACATCGACAAGTCAATTTTAGCATCACCAAAAGAAATCGTATCTTTAGGATCAGCATGTAAATAATCTAATAGGACTTCAATAGCATGTCTTTTAGTAATACCTGTAGGTCCTAAATCACCAAATAATGCAACTTCTCCTTTACCTCCCCAAGTATTCGCAACTAAATGAGGGAAGTCTACTTTAGAATCTAAATGGTCTTGATATGTTCTTAAAATGAAACTGATTTTATTAACATCGTCACGGTATAACTCATCTCCTTGTAAATGAATGAAACCATCAATAAAATGTTGAGCAGAACTTTTGGCATTCTCTAAGCTTGCTCCTTTACCTTTGGCGTATTTTACCATGGTTTCAGGTCCTTGTTCTAACATATAATCATTACAATACATACCATTATTAGCTTCTAAATAAAAACCAATATGTCTTTCATTACACCAATCAACAATATTTTTTACATCTTCTTTAGACAAACCTTGATGCATTACAACATGATTATTATCTTCAACATAAGCACCGTTTCCACCAATCATTCCATCTAAATCACATAAATTTCTTTGTAAGATTTCTGCTTTTGAACATCCTGTACAAATATAAACTTTATGGCCATTAGCTCTAGCTTGATCAACAGCTTTTGCGGCTGAAGCAGGTAATTTTGCTTCATAATCAATTAATGTTTCATCTACATCTAAAAATACAATTTTACTCATACCTTTCTCCTTTTTCTTATAACTTCATTGTACTAAAAATGAAAGGGAAAGTCATTGATAATATTGCTACAAATTTAAAAGCATAAAAGAAAAGGTTAGAGCTGCAATTCTAACTCTTTCTCTTTAATAAGAACCTTAACATGTAAATATGAATTAACTATTTCTTTTAATAAAACCTGTAAAATTTTTAATAAAGTTTATATTTTTTTTAAAATGTGTTTTTTGACTATGATTTTAATAAAATAATAAAGACAAGCAATAAATACAATAAAAAGGAAAAAGAATGGAATAGGATCTATATTTGCAAATACAAAAAATGCTTGAATTGAATCAAAATTGTATTTGATTGTTAATAATAACATACCTATAAAAAAGTTAGAAAAAAATACTAAAAAGTATATCTCGTCTCTATCAATCAATTTTCTATTTTTCATATTATTTACCTCATTTTTAAACCCTTCTATATGAACATTGTATAGGATATAAAATAATTAAAATAGAATTAAAAAAATATAGATATTATGGTATAATATAAGATTTAAAAGGAACTATTTATTGAATATTAAAAATGATAAAGTTTATATTTTTTATCGTAGATAGTCTTAAGATGCAATGCTATAATATTGATGAAATTCAAAAACATTAGATATCACAAAATGAAAAGGCTAGAGTGGCAGCTCTAACCTTTTCTTGTTTTTTAGCGTGAACATTTAACACGAGGCTAGTTATCGTTTGAAAAATCTGTCTAACCATTTGCATATGTAATAAGTCATTACGCCTGCCATGACAGAACAAACTAAGTTAAATACCATCTCCTGTCAAGGAGTGTCCGATAACACTTTTATTATATCAAAGTCTTTTACTCAATTTGTCTCAAATTTAAGAAGTGATATAATAGAAATACACAGGAGAATTATATATATGAGAAAAGATTTAGGAGATAAAATGCAATTTATGCCTTTACCTGTTTTAATGCTTGCAACATATGATCAAGATGGTAAGGCCAATGTCATGAATGCTGCGTGGGGTGGTGTTTATGATTATAATCAAGTTTATGTATCACTTTCTAAACATAAAACAACAGATAATTTAGAATTAAAGAAAGCTTTTACTTTATCTTTTGCGACAAAGAAAACGGAAAAGATTTCTGATTATTTTGGTGTTGTTTCTGGAAATAAAGAAGATAAGATTGAAAAAAGTGGTGTCCATGTAACACCTTCAAAATATGTAGATGCACCAATTATTGAAGAATATCCACTTACTTTAGAATGTACTGTTGAATCTTTTGAAGATGGAAACTTAATTGGAAATGTTGTGAATGTTTCTATTGATGAAGATTATTTAGATGAAAATGGTAAGATAGATGTAGATAAAATGGAAATTATTGCTTTTGATATGGTCAATAATACGTATCGTGTTTTAGGAGAAAATGTTGGTAAAGCTTTCAAAGATGGTTTTGATTTATAAAAAATAGTGCATCATTTGATGCACTATTTGTAGTTGTGATAGTAGCGTTCTGGTAAAGGAGCGAGTTTTTTATAGTTTTGAATATATAAAGGAATATAAATAAGAGCTTCTTTTAAAGTTTGTTGGTAGATTTTATCAAGAATATCATTATATTTTTCCATTTCTTTATTATGATGGTAGTTAATAATTAAACCTTGGAGTTTATGAAAATTGAATGTGAGATGGAAACATCCATAAATAAGCCCCCTTTTTAAAAAGCTAGGGGCTTTTAATAAATGATCAATTCTTTTTAATCCTTTAAGAGCTTTTTTAATATCTAAATAAGATAGTTCAGGGAAAAAGGATTGAATAGTACATATTTCTTTTTCTTTAAAGCAAATATGTTCATAGATTTCTTTATGTAATGGATCTTGATGATTTCTTTTTAAAAGAAGACGATCGTAATCAGATTCTATTTCAAAATGATCCATATTTGTATTTTTAATCATCCTTTTAATATAAGGGTGCATTTGACTATCTAATAAATAATGACAAATAAAACCAAGAATATAAGCAAGTTGTGCTTCACTTTGAATAATATCTTGTGCCTTTTCAAAGAAAGTATTGGATTTTTCTTGATGCATCTTTCTTGCTATTTTATTCCATCTTTCATAAAAGAAAATATCTGGACCATGAAGACCAATTAAAAAACAATTTTCATTTCTAAGTAATAAATCTTTAATATTTTGATCATCAAGATGTTTATAAACATCTTTACCAAAACAATAATGTGTATATCCAGCAGGCATTAGAGAAGTTCCTTATATTGTTCTTCTTTAAAACCAACAAGAACTTTGTCTTTCGTTTCAAGTATAGGTCTTTTAACAAGCATTCCATTAGTAGAAAGCAGTTCTAATTGCTCATCTTCACTTAAAGTCGGTAAAATATCTTTTAAATGTTTTTCTTTATAAAGATTACCTGATGTATTAAAGAATCTTTTAAGTGGTAATCCACTCTTTAAATAAAGTGCTTTTAATTCATCTTTATTTAGTTTCTCTTCAACGATATGTCTTTCATCAAACTCAATTTGATGATCCGTTAAGAATTTTTTAGCTTTTTTACATGTAGAACATTTTGGATAACAAATAAATAACATAAATATCCCTCCTGTTTCCATCATATCAAAATTACTGATAAATGAAAAATAATAAGGCTTATTATTGTATACTATTTAAAGATGTGATAAAATCTATTCAAATAAAGATAGAGGCGCAAGATGTTATGAGATTATTATTATTTGATGCAACAAGGTAATGAAGGAGGAGCACTTGCCGAAAGATTGTATCTATTGCATGAGGTATAATCTTGGGTGTCTAGGGAAGACCTATTCAACTGTCATTATCTAAAGGTAATGGGGAGCTATCATTGATAACGAATTTTTTTGTTGCAATGATACTCATTGCAATTTTTTATTTGTCACTTTTTATATGAGGATGAATAAAATATAGGGAGGAAATTATGAACGATATTATTGAAGCTATAAGTTGTGAAAGAGAAATCATTCAACTTAAGTTATTAAATGTACCAAAACATCCTAAAATGATTGCGAAAATCTTTTCTATATTAAAAGATGAAGAAATTAATGTAGACATGATTTCACAAGTTACTGTTGATGATTTTGTTCAAATTGAAATTACATTAGATCAAGAATTCCAATTAAAACTAAATCAAGCAATCATGAAATTAAAAGATGAATTTAAACAAATTCAAATTTATCAAATTAGAAAATACGCTAAAGTTGCTGTTGGGGGAAAATTGGTGGAAACAACACCAGGTTTAGCAGCTGAAGTATTTGATGTCTTAGGACAAGCTAATATTCATTTTTATCAAATTACGACAAGTAAAAGAACAATTTCTTTAGTTATTGATAAAAAGAATTTAGATCAAGCAATTCAATTATTAAAAGAAAGATTTCATATCGAGGAGGATAAATAAATATGACAATTTTTGAAGGAAGTGCAGTTGCACTTGTATTACCAATGTTTGATAACGGAGACATTGATTTTGAAGGATTTAAAAAACAAGTTCAAAGAATGATTGATGGTGGTGTACAAGCTTTACTTGTAAATGGAACAACAGGTGAAACAGCAACCATTACAATTGAAGATGAATTTAAATTATTAGATCTAACATTAGAACTTGCGAAAGGAACAGGGGTTAAAGTTATTTGTGGAGCTGGTTCAAATGATACACAAACAGCTTTAAAGAAAGCACGTTATGCTAAAGAAAAAGGGGCAGATGCGATTCTTGTTGTAACACCTTACTACAATAAAACAAGTCAAAGAGGTTTAATTCAACATTATACAACAATTGCTGATGCTGTTGATATTCCAATGATTTTATACAATGTACCAGGAAGAACAGGATTAAATATTTCAGTTGATACCGTTGTTGAACTTGCTAAACATAAAAATATTCAAGCAATGAAAGATGCCACTGATAATATTGCTTATGCCATGGAAGTCTTAGCGAAAACAGCTGATTTAGACTTTGATTTATATTCAGGATGTGATGATAATATCCTTCCATTTATGGCAGCTGGAGGAAAAGGAGTTATTTCTGTTACTTCTAACTTATATCCAGAAGCGGTAGAAAAATTAACACAATTAATTTTAAAAGGAAATATTAAAGAAGCACAACCATTAGCTTATGCTTTAGATCCTATTTCACGTTTATTATTTATTGATGTAAACCCAATTATGCCTAAAGCAGCTCTTGCTAAAATGGGAGTATGTGGAGAACATTTAAGATTACCATTAATTACAACAACTGATGAAAATAAAAAAGCATTATTTGATGCAATGGATGAATTTGAAAAATTGGGGTATTAGGATGAAAGTATTATTATATGGATATGGTTTGATGGGTAAGAAAGTTGCTCATCAATTAAGAGAAAAAGATGAGTTTGATTTAATTGGTGTGGTTTCTTATGAATTTGATGAAAAAGCACCAGAAGCAATGTATAGTAATTTAACAGAAGTCCAAGATCGTGCGGATGTGATTATTGATTTTTCACATCCAAACAATCTTGATGATATTTTAGCTTACGCTAAAAAGAATAAAACAAAAGTTGTTTTCGCAACAACTGGTTTTTCTAAGGAACAATTAGATAAGATTGAAGAAGCTTCTAAAGAAATTGCTATCTTCCAATCTTATAATACAAGCTTTGGAATTCAAATGGTGACAAAAATTTTAAGACAAGTTGCTAAAGAATTCTATGATAATGGTTATGATATTGAAATCTTAGAAAAACATCATAATCAAAAAATTGATGCCCCATCAGGTACAGCAAAACTTTTATATGAAGTAATGGAAGATGAAATTCAAGGAACAACACCTGTTTATGATCGTAGTTCACTTCATGAAAAAAGAAAAAAAGAAGAAATTGGTATTCAAGCCCTTCGTGGTGGAACAATTTTTGGTGAACATGAAATTATGTTTGCAGGATTAGATGAAATTATTGAAATTAAACATACAGCTTTATCAAAAGATGTTTTTGTTCAAGGTGCTTTGGCTGCAGCTAAAGCTTTACAAGATAAAGAAGCTGGTTTATTTACATTAAAAACACTTTATTAGGGAGAAAAGAAATGGTTTTACAAACTGAATTTGCACAAATTAAGGGAAATGATTTATACATAGATGATGTGAAAGCAACTGATTTAGTAAAACAATATGGAACACCACTCTATGTTATGTCTGAAGGACATATTAGAAAACAATTTAATACACTAAAAACAAAAATGATTGATAAATATGAAAATACATTACCACTATTTGCTTCAAAATCATTTTCGTGTAAAGCAATCTATAAATTAGCTATGGAATATGGAGTAGGAATTGATTGTGTTAGTGCAGGAGAAATCTCTGTTGCTTTAAAAGCAGGATTTGATCCTAAAAAAATCTATTTCCATGGAAATAATAAATTACCTTCAGAAATTCAATACGCATTAGAAAATGGTGTAGAAAACTTTGTTATTGATAACTTCTATGAAATTGAACTTGTTGAAGAAATTGCTTCAAAATTAAATGTCATGGTCAATGGTTTAGTCAGAATCACACCAGGTGTTTATGCGGGTGGACATGATTATATCCGTGTTGGAGCCAAAGATACAAAATTTGGTTTTTCAAGTCATGATAATACATACTTAAAAGCAATTAAAAAAGTTATTGATGCACCACATATCAACTTTGATGGAATTCATTGTCACGTAGGTAGTCAAATTGAAGAAATTCAAGCTTATGTACTTGCAATGAATAAATTTGTAGATATCGCTTATGAAATCTATGATATCTTTGGAATCGTTATTAATAAATTAAATGCTGGTGGTGGTTTTGGTATCCAATATACAGCAAGTGATCACCCACTAGAATTTGATGATGTTGTTTCAACAATCATGGATATCATCTATAAAGGTTTCGATAAAAGAGATATGAAAAGACCAATGGTCTTAGTAGAACCAGGACGTTATTGTGTAGGTAATGCTGGAATTACTTTATATACAGTAGGTTCTTATAAATATATTAGAGATATTAGAGATTATATTAGTGTCGATGGTGGAATGACAGATAACATTCGTTCATCATTATATAATGCTAAATACGATGCTGTTATTGCTAATAAAGCAGGAGAAGAAGCAAATCATTTAGTAACAGTTGCTGGTAAAAACTGTGAATCAGGAGATATTTTGATTAAAGATATTATGTTACAAGATCCTCAACCAGGTGATATTCTTGCAATGTTCTCTACAGGAGCTTATCATTATTCAATGTCTTCTAACTACAACCAATTACCAAAACCTGCTGTTGTCTTTACATACCAAGGTCATTCTAAAGAAGTTATTCGTAGACAAACTTTTGATGATTTAGTAGCTTATGATGTAGATTAAAAATATATAAATAGCCCCAAGGTTCTGAACCGCCCCTGTCAAGTAGATAGGTAAAATAATTAAAATTATGTATGCATTCCTACCAGTTGACTGGTAGGAATATTTTTATGTGATGCATAATGTTCTTTCTTGTATCTTGATATCCTTTTATTTTCTGGTATTGGATATTGATTTGGATTTTCATTATTTAATGCTTCTGTTCTTACTTCATTTGTTATCTTTTATAGGTATAATAGCTTATCCATTTTATTATTGCTTCTTCTAATTCTTCTTTTGTTTCTTGTTTTTTCCCATAATGATACATTTCACATTTTAAGATTTCCCAAAATCCTTCCATTGGTCCATTATCTATACAACAATGAATTCTTGACATACTTTGCTTCATATTGTTTTCTTTAAGCATTTGTATAAATGTCGGACTTGTATATTGATATCCTCCATCACTATGAAATAATGGCTGTGCTTGGGGATTAGCTTCTATTGCTTTTTTTTAAGTGTTAAATACAAGTGTGTTATCATTATGTTCACTTATTTCATATCCAACTGGAAATCTATCATAGAGCTCTAATATAAGACTTAAATAAAGTTTCTTTTCATTATGTTTTCTATATTTGAATTCAGTAACATCTGTTACCCATTTTTCATTTGGTTTTGATGCGTTGAATTCTCTTTTCAAATTATTTTTAGCTGTATTATTATTTTTTCTAACAGTACAGCTTTTTCTTTTTGGCCTTATGATTGATTGAATCCCTAAAATATGCATGATTTTATAGACTTGCTTATCATTGTAATGTTTATTTTCATCTCTATTGATTCTGTCTGTCATCATTCTATATCCTAGAGTGTGATTGAACTTTTCATCATATTTTTTGATATATTCTGCCAGTTCTTCATTTTCCAAATCTCTCTTGCTTTTTTCGTGCTTCAACCATTTATAATAGTTTGCCTTTTTTACCTCTAGTATATCGAGCATTTTTGAAATACTTATTTCTTGATTTTCTTCCCTGATTTCTTTGATTGCCTGATATTCGATTTCATATTTACTTGTTCTGCATATCGCCTTCTTTCTATCTCGTCTAACTTTTTTAGTAGCTTATTTTCTAATAAGGCCATTTCAAGTTCATGTTCTTTAGCTTTTAATTGACGTTTTAAAAGTATTATCTCATCAACTTCCTCATCACTTTTATGACGTCCTCTTTTATCCGATTGATGTTAGTATAAAAACTGTACAAGTTAAATGGAAGAATTAAACATCATTTGGTACAATGTCATAAGTAAAAAAAGAAATAGAGAAAGACTATGACAAAACCAGTATTTGATGATGAATTTAAACAAGGTGTTGTAGATTATGCTAACCAATATCCTGAAGAATCCAAAGTTTCTATTGATAAAAGATTTGGTATTGCAGACAGTACAATTCATAAATGGATAAATGATGCAAACAACAATGACAATAAAATTGAATCTCGAGGATCCGGTAATTTTTCTAGTGATGAAGCTAAAGAAATTGCAAGATTAAGAAAAGAATTAAAAGATATACAGGATGCGTTAGAAGTGTTGAAAAAGGCTATTGGCATACTGGAAAAATAAACAAAACAGATATTTATAAAGCAGTTAAGGAAGAAAAGCAAAAAGATTCTACTGTTTCTGTTTCTAGTGTGCTGAAAAAATTAGATGTAAGCAGATCAGGATTCTATGATTATTTGAAAAGAGTTCCAAGCAAAACCAAATTAAGAAAAGAAAGAATTACAAAAGAAATCAAGAAAATCCATAAGGAATCGTATGAAATATATGAATCACCAAAAATAACAGAACTACTGAACAAAAAGGGTGAAAAAGTAAGTCAAAAATATGTTTATTCAATCATGAAAGAAAATAATATCAAAGCAAAATATATTAAGTCATATATTCAAACAACAGTTAGTCATGATTTCTCTGACAAATTAAAAAATCTTTATAATCCTACGAAGCCAAATATAGCTTGGTGTACGAATATAACTTATATATGGACATATGATGATGGATTTGTATATTTAACAAGTGTTATGGACTTATATTCAAGATCAATTATTTCTTGGGTACTTACAAAGACAATGGATGCAGATGAAGTATTAAAATGTATTGAAAAATCAAAGGAAAGAAGAAATATTGAAAACCCATTAGTAATACAAAGTGATCGAGGAGTTCAATATACTTCGACAAAATATAGAGAATTAACCAATGAATTTATAAGAAGTTATTCAAGAAAAGGAACACCGTGGGATAATGCATGTATAGAATCATTTCATTCATTAATAAAAAGAGAATGGCTAAATTTTCATAAAATTCAAAATTATAATCATGCGTATAGATTAATATTTGAATACATAGACGGATTTTATAACACTGTAAGAATTCATTCACATTGTGGGTATTTATCACCTGCACAATTTGAACAAAAATACTTATTTTTAAGTAATTAATGGACTACTACAAATAATTCTTACATTTAAGTTGTCCGAAATCTTGACATAGTACCAGATTTTCCTGATAAGAAATATAAAGGACATTATCATGATTATCGTAGTGTGATTGCGAAAGGGAAAATGAAGATGTTAGATTATAAAGATGATCCAGAAACATGGGAAAAAGGTTATAATTTGCTTTATATATGTAATGATCGTGCTATTAAACCATTGAGTGAAAGAAAAGTTATTCCAGGTATATATATTGGTGTTATTGAATGTGATTTAAAAGATGTGACTGCAAAATCAAAGTTTCCACTTAGAAGTGTAGAAGATGTTCCATTTTTAAATGTTTATGAACAAGAAGATGATGAAGTACCATTTGATATTTCTGATATTATTGCTGATAGAAAAGCAAGAAGAGATACATAGGAGCTTAAAAGTCTCCTTTTATCTTTAGGCAAAAGAAACAAAATGTTTGAATTTATGTGAAAAAATAATCGTTTTTTCAATAAATATTTCTAAACAATATCTTAATATTTAGGATTCATGTATAATGAAATTGATATATTGTTTTTGATTTAAAACAATTTTATTGGAGAAAGGAATATAAAAAATGAGTATGAAAAAATATGAGGAGTGGAATACAAACCATAAGCATGACAATCCTCCAAGAGAGAAAATTGTTAAATTAGGAAGAAAGATTACTGATGTTGCCGGACACATTTTCGGTGGTGTCAAAGTTGAAGATCCTGAATATTGGGGATTGGCTGAAATTGTCAGTGATGAAATGGCAGATATTGCTTTAGCAATGAAAAAGCGTACCCCTTATACATTTAAAGAAATGTGTGATTTATGTAAAGTTTCAAAAGATCAAGAAGAGCATTTCCAAAAAACTTTAGATGAAATGAGTTATTTAGGATTGTTAGAATATGATTATGGTTATCATTATGATCATCATGGACGCACAGCGCCACAAAGTGAAAGAAGATATATTCTACCAATGTTTGTACCTGGAAGTGCTGAATTATTTAATATGGAAGAATTACCAGATCGTTCAAATCCTCGTCTAGAAGATCATCCTGATGTCGCAGCATTTTTTGAACGTATGACTTATATTCCTCTTGCCGGTATTACACAAATGGTTCCACCTGGAGGGGCAGGAGTAGGAATGCATGTTATTCCTGTAGAAAAAGCTATTTCAATGGAAAATGAAGCTATTGATATTGAAAAGCTTTCTTACTGGTTAGAAAAATATGAAGGTAAAATTGGTGTAGGAAGATGCTCTTGTCGAGCTTCAAGAAAAGCCATTGATGATGGTTGTGCTGATGATGATTTTGGTTGGTGTATTGGTGTTGGTGACTTTGCTGATTATTGTAGAGAAACAGGTAAAGGACATGATATTACTAAAGAAGAAGCCTTAGCTATTTTAAAACGTGCGGAAGATAATGGTTTTGTTCATCAAATTACGAATATTGATGGAGAAAATAAAATATTTGGTATTTGTAACTGTAATGTTGAAATTTGTAATGCTTTAAGAACATCACAATTATTTAATACCCCAAATATGTCACGTTCTGCTTACGTTGCTCATGTAGAAAAAGATAAATGTGTAGCTTGTGGTAGATGTGTGGAATATTGTCCAGCAGGGGCTGTACGATTAGGACAAAAATTATGTAAAAAAGATGGTACAGAAGTACAATATCCAAAACAAGAATTACCTGATGCTGTTAAATGGGGACCAGAAAAATACGATTTTAACTATCGTGATAATAATAGAATTAATACCCATGAAACAGGAACTGCTCCTTGTAAAAGTGCTTGTCCTGCACACATTGCTGTTCAAGGATATATTAAAATGGCCTCTCAAGGAAGATACAAAGATGCTTTGGCTTTAATTAAAAAACAAAATCCATTCCCAGCAGTATGTGGAGCGGTATGTAATAGAAGATGTGAAGATGCGTGTACACGTGGTAAAATTGATGAAGCTTTATCAATTGATGCCATTAAAAGATTTATTGCCAAACAAGATTTAAATGCTGATACAAGATATATTCCACCTGTAGTTATTCCAGCAAGTATTCATATGGATCATTTTGCTGAAAAGATTGCGATTATTGGTGGGGGACCTGCTGGTTTAACAGCAGCTTTCTATCTTGCACAAACAGGATATCGTCCTACTGTTTTTGAAAAGAACGAACATCCAGGAGGAATGTTACGTTATGGTATTCCATCTTATAAATTAGAAAAAGATGTTCTAGATGCTGAAATAGATGTCGCAAAAGAAATGGGTGTAGAAATCAAAACAGGAATTGAAGTAGGAAAAGATGTAACAATTCAACAATTAAGAGAACAAGGGTATCAAGCGTTCTATATTGCCATTGGTTGCAGTGCGGGTAGCTTACCTGATATTAAAAATATAAATTCACAAGGTGTAATGACAGCGATTGATTATTTACATGAATCTAACTGTGGAAATATACCGTTTGATGGTAAAGTCGTTGTCGTTGGTGGTGGAAATGTGGCCATCGATGCTTCTCGTGTATCATCAAGAAATAAAGCAAGTCAAGTACAACAATTCTGTTTAGAACAAGAAGTAGATATGCCAGCTTCTAATGAAGAAATTGCAGAAGCAAGAGAAGATGGTGTAACGATTCATTGTGGATGGGGACCTCAAGAAATAATTGAAACAAATGGTAAAGTAAGTGCTATTGTTTTCAAAAAATGTGTTTCCGTATTTAATGATGAAGGTAAATTTGCGCCAGTTTATGATGAAAATACAACAGTTACAGTTGATTGTGAACGTGTTATCTTTGCCATCGGTCAACGTAGCGTTTGGGGAGATTTATTAAAAGGTGAAGATGTGAAGTTTAATGGACCAGCCATTGAATTAAATAAAGTCACTTTCCAATCAAGTGTTGAAGATATCTTTGCAGGTGGAGATGTTTATACAGGACCTAAATTTGCTATTGATGCTATTGCACAAGGAAAGATTGCAGCTGAATCATTACATCGTTATGTTCATCATGGACATATGGAAACAGGACGTAATCGTTGGGAATTTAAACCACTTGATACAGATGATATTTTAGTGGAAAGTTATGATCGATGACCTAAACAAGTAGAAGGTATTAATTCAAAAGTAACTGATAATTTTAAAGATAATGTTTTAGCACTTACAGAAGAACAAATTAAAAAAGAAACATCAAGATGTTTAGGCTGTGGTGCAACGATTGTTGATGCTAATAAATGTATTGGTTGTGGTATTTGTACAACAAAATGTGATTTTGATGCTATTAAATTACATCGTGATCATCCTGAATGTTCAACAATGACAGTAGCTGAAGATAAATTTAAAGCAATTATTCCTTATCAATTAAAACGTGTAAAAAATATTATTTTAAAGAAAAAGGTAGAACATTAAGATGCATGAATTAGGAGTAACCTTTTATGTTGTAAGAGATGTAAAAAAAGTAGCTGAAGAAAACAATGTAAAAAAAATAGATTATGTGACACTGGAAATTGGAGAAGTTTCTGGTGTCATTCATGATCAATTAGTAGATTGTTGGAACTGGGCAAGAAAAAAAGAAGCTGTGACAGAACATGCAAAAATCTATATTGAAACATTAGAAGCGATTACTTATTGTGAAGATTGTAAAGGACAATATAGAACCATTGATTATGGGAAAAAATGTCCTTATTGCCATAGTGAACATACTTATTTACTCAAAGGAAATGAGTTTAATATTAAGGAGATTGGTATTTATGAAGATAGTGGAACTTAAACAAAATATCTTTAAAGAAAATGAAGTCACTGCAGATAAAATACGTGATGAATTTAAAAAACAAGGAAAATTAATGATCAATGTGATGTCTTCACCGGGATCAGGGAAAACCACAACACTTCTTCGTACCATTGAAAGATTAAAAGATATTTGTCGTGTCGGTGTTATGGAATGTGACATTGATGCCAGTGTTGATGCTCAAACCATTGAAGAAGGGGGCGCTAAGGCCATTCAACTTCATACGGGTGGAATGTGTCATATGGATGCAGCAATGACACAACAAGGTTTAAATGAAATGGGGATTGATGATGTTGATCTTATTTTCATTGAAAATGTTGGAAATCTTGTATGTCCGGCAGAATTTGATACCGGTGCAGGAATCAATATAACGATCTTATCAGTTCCTGAAGGGGATGATAAACCTGCAAAATATCCTCTTGTTTATACTGTATCTGATGTTGTTTTAATTAATAAAGTAGATGCTTTAGCAGTCTTTGATTTTGATAAAGAGTTGGTTGAAAAAAGAATTCATACTTTAAATCCAAAAGCACAAATCTTTTATATTTCTGCTAAAAAAGATGAAGGATTTGAACCTTGGATCAATTATTTAAAAGAAAAAATGAAAGAATGGGAGGGAAAATAGATGTCAAAAGTAAGAGTCATAGAAGTTCATGAAAATGTCTTTAACGCTAATAATCTAGCAGCTGATGAACTTCGTGAAAGATTATCTGAAAAAAAGGTAACCATGCTTAATGTGATGTCTTCACCAGGTTCTGGAAAAACAACCCTTCTTTCAGATGTCATCAATAGAATTAAAGACCAATATAAAATAGGTGTTATGGATGTTGATATTGAAACATCTTTAGATGCTCAAAAGGTTGCGGATAAAACAGGTGTTCCGTCTATTCAAATTCATAATGGAGGTTTATGTCATATTGATGCAGAAATGACAACAAGAGCTATTGATGAATTTGGGGTCGATGATTTTGATCTTCTTTTTCTAGAAAATATAGGAAATCTTGTCTGTCCTGCAGAATTTGATACGGGGGCCCATAAAAACCTTATGATTTTATCAGTTCCTGAAGGAGACGACAAACCATTAAAATATCCTTTAATGTTTAGTGTTTGTGATCTTGTATTGATTTCTAAAATAGATACATTAGATTATTTTGATTTTGATATTGAAAAAGCAAAAGAAAATATCAAAAACTTAAATCCTAATGCAACAATTCTTTGTGTCAGCGCTAAAAGTGGTGAAGGCATGGATGAGTTTGTAGATTGGCTTAAAGAAGCAATAAATAACTAAAAAGCAGTGATGAAATGAAGTCATTTCATCAACTGCTTTTTTTAATTTCTTCATTAAGTATTTCTAAAAAGATTTCAATAGCTTTAGGAAAAACTTTATATTTTTTCCAAACAAGATGACTCCTTAAAGTAAGAGGAGGATTTAAAGGTTTAAAACAAATAGGACTATCATTTGATTCATTATAAAGATTTTTTAAAGTTAAAACATAACCAACATTTTCTTCACACATCAGTTTAGCGTTATAAAATAAATTATAAGTTGCTACGACATTTAAAGCTCTTTGATTACCACCAAGCCAACCACTAATACCATTTTTTACCATTTCTTGATTAGAAATAATCATCGGCTTATCTAACAAATCTTTAGGTGAGATTGTATCAAGTTTGGCTAGTTCGCTGTCTTTTTTCATGAGAACACCCCACGTATCAAGAGTCGGTAATGTAAGATAATCATACTTTGATAAATCGGCAGGATCAGTTACAATTCCTAAATCAAAAATACCTTGATCAAGTTGTTCTTCAACATATTGAGCATTTCCACTATAAATATGAAACCCAATATCAGGATGGTGTTGTTGGGTTTTACTGATTGCTTTCATGACAATACGATTTGCTTCACTTTCACTACAACCAAGATAAATATCACCACTAATATATTTATTAATATTCTTTAAGTAAGAATCTGTACGATTTACTAAACTAATAATTTGTTTTGCTTGTTCCTTAAATAATCTGCCTTCTTCTGTTAAAGATAAAGAACGCGTTGTACGATTAAATAATGTTATCTGATATTCTTCTTCTAAATCTTTAATTTGTTTAGAAAGTGCAGGTTGTGAGACATTGAGTACTTTAGCGGCCTTGGAGAAACTTTGTTCCTGTGCAACTGTTAAAAAGTATTTTAAAACACGTATTTCCATAAAATCACCTCTAGTAAGAGTATATCACTATTTATAAATAAAAGTAATAAATATATATAATATATAAGTATTTGTAATTATAAATGATGAACTATACAATACAAACGAAAAAAAGGAGGTTATTTATGAATGCATTATCAACATTGTTTCCTGTGTTTTTTATGATTATATTAGGTATGATTGCTCGTATAAAAGGCTTTATTAGTCCTGAACAAAAAGAAGGAGCCAATCATATTGTCTTTAATGTATTATTTCCAATACTTATTTTCAATGTTTTATTTACTGCTAAGATAGAATCATCAGCTATTTTGATTGTTTTATATGTTTTAATTGCTTTTACACTGGCTTTGGTTTTAGGCAAATGTATTACTAAGTTTACAGGTAAGGAAGTAGGACATATTTTTCCTTATTTACTAACTACTTGTGAAGGTGGAAATGTTGCATTACCTCTTTATACTTCTATTGTAGGAGTTGCTTATGCCAGTAATACAGTTATTTTTGATATTGCTGGAACAGTGATTGCTTTTATTATTATTCCTGTTTTAGTTGCCAAAGCTACATCAGGTAATACCAGTACTAAAGAATTATTAAAGACGATTTTTACGAATTCTTTTGTAATTGCAGTGATGTTGGGATTAGTTTTAAATCTTTTAGGTGCCTATGATATGTTGAGTCAAACAGCGTTTATTGATGTTTATACAAATACCATTCAACAAGCGACAGCACCGATTGTGAGTCTTATTTTATTGATTATTGGTTATAATTTAAAAATTAATAAAGATACTTTAGGATCATTACTAAAGCTTGTAGGTGTAAGAATTGTCTTCTATATCCTTGTTATTGCAGGATTCTTTATCTTCTTCCCACATTTAATGGCAGATAAGATCTATATGATGGCTGTTCTCATTTATTTCATGTGTCCAACTGGATTTGCGATGCCAATGTTGATTTCACCACTTAATAAAAGTGAAGAAGATGAAGACTTTACAGCAGCTTTCATTTCATTATTTATGGTAATTACATTGATTGTTTATACATATGTGGTTTTATTTATTGCATAGAATGAAAATTTAATACATAAGACATAAAAATATTTTATAATAAAGATAATTTAAGGAGGAAGATCAATGAAATTTAGTGAAGATTTTTATTGGGGTGGTGCAGTAGCTGCTAACCAATGTGAAGGTGCTTGGAACGTGGATGGACGTGGAATGGCACGTACAGATGTAACGACAGGTGGAACAGTAAATACACCACGTATGGTTACTTTTATTGATAAAGATGGGAATAAACAAAAATTACCTAACCATGGATTTAAATTACCAGAAGGAGCTCATTTTGCTGTATTTGATGATGAACTTTATCCAAACCATGATGGTATTGATTTCTATCATCATTATAAAGAAGACATTGCTTTACTTAAAGAAATGGGATTTAAGATGTTTAGATTATCAATCTCTTGGTCAAGAATTTATCCAACAGGAGAAGAAGAAAAACCAAATCAAGCTGGTTTAGATTTTTATCGTAATGTTTTTACAGAACTTAGAAATGCAGGTATTGAACCACTTGTTTCTATTTGGCATTTTGATACACCACTTGCTTTAGAAGAAAAATATGGAGATTGGTTAGATCGTAAATATATTGCCCTTTATGAAAAATACGTAACAACAATCTTTAATGAATACAAAGGACTTGTTAAATACTGGTTAACATTCAATGAAATCAATAATACAATCAATTTCTTACCAGATAATGCCAGTGATGAAGCATATCAAGAAGCTTATCAACATTTACATTATCAATTTGTCGCAAGTGCAAGAGCAGTACAAATTGGACATGAAATTGATCCTGAAAATAAAATTGGATGTATGATTTGTGGTATTACTTATTATCCATTAACATCTGATCCAGAAGATATCTTATTCAATCGTTCTAAATGGGAAAAAGGTATCTTCTATTGTGGAGATGTTCAATGTAAAGGTAAATATCCAACATTTACAAAACGTTTATGGAAGGAACATAATGTTCAATTAGATATTACTGAACAAGATTTAGAAGAACTTAAAAAAGGAACAGTAGATATGTATACTTTCTCTTATTACATGTCACAAGCTGTTACTACTCATAAAAATGATGATACAGTAAGTGGTAATATGTCATTTGGTGTACGTAACCCATATTTAGAATATTCTGATTGGGGATGGGCACTTGATCCTAAAGGATTAAGATATTATTTAGAAATGATTTATGATCGTTATGAAAAACCATTAATGGTTGTAGAAAATGGTTTAGGTGCTTATGATACTGTAGAAGAAGATGGAAGTATTCATGATAATTATCGTATTGAATACTATCGTGCACATATTGAAGAAATGGCTAAAGCTATTGAAAATGGTGTAGACCTTATTGGTTATACAACTTGGGGATGTATCGATTTAGTTTCTGCAGGTACTGGAGAAATGAGAAAACGTTATGGTTTCATTTATGTTGATAAACATGATGATGGAACTGGAACAATGGCAAGAAGTAAAAAAGATTCTTTCTATTGGTATAAAAAAGTCATTGCTTCTCAAGGAGAAGATTTAGACTAACATAGTGAGAACTATTCAATTGAATAGTTCTTTTCTATTTAATAATCGTTTTAATTAATTGCATCATAATTTCCTTATCTTCAGGTCTTGAACTCGCTACTAGGATAGTAAGTGTTGCAAGAGCATCATTATTAATTCTTTCCATGCCATTTTTATAAAGAGCGTTATTCATGTTTAAAAAGTATAAAAAGATGGTTGCACCAATTTAGACGTGGTTTTTATTTAAGAAACAATTTTTGCTTCTTTAAACGATAGTAACATGGTATTTTTAGGTTGTCATTGGACAGATTGTCCACTGGTATTAAGCATAATAAAAACACTACGTAGATGTAGTGTTTTAAGATAAATTTTTAACTATTATGTTTTAGATTTTGTGATGACCAAAGACTTCATTATGTATATCTTCCATTTCATAATCAATATCTGTAATGCTTTTAGCACAATCTGATAAACGATTACGAATATCATCGGAAATTTCTTTATCATTTTTATAACGTAAATGATGTTCTAATGTTGCCCAAAAATCCATCGCAATAGTACGAATTTGTATTTCTACAGGAACCATTACTTTTTCATTTGCTAAATAAACAGGAACTTCTACAACAAGATGTAAACTACGATAACCATTTTCTTTAGGATTTTTAATATAATCTTTAATCTTTAATAAATGAATATCATCTTGTCTTAAAAGAAGATCAGACATACGATAAATATCTTTAATATAATGACAAATCACACGTATACCAGCAATATCTTCAATATTTCCTTTGATTGATGAAACTTCTACAGGAAGATTTCTTCTTTTCATTTTTTCAACAACACTATGGGGAGATTTTAAACGCCATTCCATATGATGAATAGGATTATGATCAAAACGATGATGAAATTCATCATCTAAAATTTCTAATTTTGTTCTTATTTCCTTAATACCTGCTAAATACTTTTGTTCAACGTTGACATATTCATGATAAAAATCTAAATGATCTTTCGCAAAGAAAAAATCATTCATTTCACTTTTTATTTCTTTTTGCATGATACGACTCATAAAAGTTCACTCCTTATGTTTATTTTTATTATAAACGAACATAATGAACTTGAGGTGAAGTTTATGAAAAAAATCATTATTTTTCTTTTAATTATGATGAATTTAACAAGCGTTTGTGCAGTAAATGAAACACCAAGATATAAGATCATTGGTTCTTCTTATCAACAAGAAGATATTGATGAAATGTACAAAGTAAAAGATCAACTTCTTTTAAATTATAAAAAATGGGTCAAAGGTGTTGATGATGTTTATCAAGTTTTAGCAGATCATCAAGATGATTTTAATGCAAAATATTATAATGGTCTTTATACGATTGTATTAGGTGAAGGTAAAGGTAAATCTTTAGAAGGAAAGTTACAAGTTTCTTATTGTACATCAAGTAAAGAAATTAAAAAGAAATCTTGGTTGATTAAGATGTTTTCTTAATGGTGTGTACTAATAATTATTAAGTTTGTACATACTATTATAAGGAAAGAGGTGAAGTCATTGTTGAGAGAATTTGATGAACAAGCACAAAAGGCGATTGTGGTAGCTGAAAGTTTATCTTTTGATTTTGGTCATCAAAATGTTGGAAGTGAACATTTATTGCTTTCATTATTAAAGATTCATGATAATCAATTAAAAAGATTATTACAAAAATATGATGTCAATGATGCAGCTGTAGAAGAAGATATAAAAAGGTTGTTTGGCACAAATGATGATCAACCTTTTTATATGGAATATAGTCAAAGTGTAAAAAGAATATTAGAGAGAAGTATTGAATACGCTAAAGATAAAAATCAAGATCAAGTGACTTTAAATATCTTAATTATTTCTTTATTAAAAGAAAAAGAATCAGTTGCTTATGAAATATTACAAAAATATCATGTAGATGTAGAAGAAGTTATTTATTTGTTGCAGGAAAAATCTGCTTTTGAAACACCGTTGGATCAAATACCAACACTTGTCAATATTAATAAAAAAGTGAAGACTAAAAAATATAAAATTATTGGTAGAGAAAATGAAATTGATCAAGTATGTACTATTTTATCTAAAAAAGAAAAAAATAATGTTTTGATTATTGGTGAAGCGGGTGTAGGTAAGTCAGCTTTAGTAGAAAAATTAGCAATGATGATTAATCAAGGAAAAGTAGTAGATTCTTTGAAGAATAAGATTATTTATGAACTTTCTTTATCTTCACTGGTTGCGGGTACAAAGTATCGTGGTGAATTTGAAGAGAAGTTTAAAAAGATTATTGATAAAGTAAAAGACTTGGATAATGTGATTATTTTTATTGATGAAATTCATAATGTCATTGGAGCTGGTGGAGCTGAAGGGGCAATTGATGCTTCTAATATTTTAAAGCCTTATCTTGCTAGAAAAGATATGACGGTTGTTGGTGCTACAACTATTGATGAATATTATAAACATTTTGAAAAAGATCATGCAATGAATAGAAGGTTTTCTATTGTCACTTTAAAAGAAAATACAAAAGAGGAAACATTAGAGATATTAAAAGGAATTAAAGGTTATTATGAAAGTTATCATCAAATTAAAATAGATAATGTACTTTTAAAAGAATTAATAGAATTAGTAGATTGTCATATTAAAAATAGAACTTATCCTGATAAAGCGATTGATATCTTAGATTTATCATGTGTTAAAGCTAAATTTTATCATGAAAAAGAACTTACAAAGAATAGAATTGTAGAAACAATTGAAAAGTATTTAAATATTACAATTCATCATCAAATGGATTACCAAAAATTAGAAAAACAATTAAATAAAGATATTTTAGGTCAAGAAAAAGGAATTCATCAGATGATTGAAACATTTCAACATAAACAATTACCTATCTCCTTTTTTATTTATGGACCAACAAGTTGTGGTAAAACATTAACGGCTAAATCCTTAGCTAAATATCTAAATTATCATTATTTAAAATTAGATATGAATCAATATCAAGAAAGCCATTCCCTCTATAAACTTCTAGAAACATATCATGAACAACCAAGTCTTCTTTTATCAACTTTACAAAGTTATCCACATACTGTTTTATTATTAGATCATATTGATCAAGCATGTGGAGAAATTATTCATTTATTTTCACAAATCTTAGATGATGGTTATTATGAAGATCAAGCTAAAAGAAAGATTAGTTTTGAAAATGTTGTTTTTATAATGAGTCAAACATGTACGTCACGTTGTTGTATGGGATTTAAAAAAAGTAGACAAACTAAGTATTTAAAGCATGAATTGTTTGATAAGGTTGATCAAACAATTGAATATCAACCTTTATCTAAAGAAATAATAGAAAAAATTATTCATTTACGTGAACATATTTCTATTGAGAAAATACACAATTTATTAAAAGAGGAACATGTTCCGATTAATCTATCTAAAATGATGAAACAAATTAAACAAATGTCCTAAATAAGGGCATTTGTTGTATTTTATTTACACTAAATTTTATAAAATAATAATACTTTGAAAATAAAATACATTTCCTCTAACAACTCTAGTTTCATGATATAATGACAGTATAATAATCATGAAAATAATGGAGGAAGAAAAGATGACTATTAAATTACCTAAAGATTTCTTTTTTGGTGCAGCAATGTCAGGGCCTCAAACAGAAGGTGCCTGGAATGTAGGTGGAAGATTACGTTCTTATTGGGATATGTATTCTGATCAAGAAATTAATGCTTTCTTTAATAATGTGGGATCATATGTTGGAAATGATATGTACCATAAATATGAAGAAGATATTAAATTATTAAAAAGTTTAAACTTTAAATCATTTAGAACTTCTATGCAATGGACACGTTTATTAGATCAAGATGGTAAATTAAATCCAGAAGGTGCCGCTTGGTATCATAAATTAATCGATTGTGCAAATGAAAATGGAATTGATATTTTCATGAACATGTATCATTTCGATATGCCTGAATATTTAGTAAAACGTGGTGGATGGCAAAATAGAGAAGTTGTTGAAGCTTATGCGAACTTTGTAAAGATTGCAATGGAAGAATTTGGAGATAAAGTAAAATATTGGTTTACTTTCAATGAACCTATTGTAGAACCAGAACAACAATTCTTACATGGTGTTTGGTATCCATATCAAAAAGATTTTAAACAATCAATCAACGTACAATATAATATTACATTAGCTCACTGTCTTGCAGTAGCAAACTTTAGAAAATTAAAAGCAGAAGGTAAACTTTGTGAAGGCGCTAAAATTGGTATGATCAACTGTTTTGCTCCACCTTATACAAAAGAAAATCCATCTCCTGAAGATTTAGAAGCCGTACGTATGACTGATGGATTACACAACAGATGGTGGTTAGACGTTGTTGCTCATGGACATTTACCACAAGATGTTTTAGATACTGTAGAAAACGATTGGAAAGTAGAAATCAATCGTCGTCCTGGAGATGAAGCTATCTTAGCTCAAGGTAAAGTAGATTGGTTAGGATTTAACTATTATCAACCAACACGTGTACAAGCGCCTGATAGTAAGTTTGATGAAAATGGTTTACCATGTATTTCTAAACCTTATATTTGGCCTGAAAGAAAAATGAATGTATATCGTGGATGGGAAATTTATCCAAAGGGAATTTATGACTTTGGTATGAAAATTAAAAAGGAATGTCCTGATTTACCTTTCTTTATTTCTGAAAATGGAATGGGTGTTGAAGGTGAAGAAAAATATATGGATGAAAATGGAACAGTTCAAGATGATTATCGTATTGAATTTGTTAGAGATCATTTAGAATGGATTGCTAAAGCTATTGAAGATGGTGCTAACTGTTTAGGATATCATTATTGGGGTGTTATTGATAACTGGTCATGGTGTAACGCTTTTAAAAATAGATATGGGTTTATTCGTGTATGCTTAGATGATGGTTATAAACGTAAAGAAAAGAAATCAGCTGCATGGATTAGAGAAGTTGCTAGAACAAACGAATTTGAATAGTAATAAGGTGTCTACCAAGTGTAGGCACTTTTATTTTTGTCTATAAGAATGAAGTTAAATAAAACATGGAAGATATATTAAAAAGGCTAGAAAAGTATTACCATAAATACATCCGCGGAACATTAAATATAAATCAATTTATATTTAATGTTTTTTTTGCGGAAATTGGAGGTTTGAGTGCTTTTTCAAATGCGGAAATTGGAGGTTTGATGATTGATACAAATGCGATTTTTGGATATACTATGTTTATAGGAGGTATAAATTCATGTTCAAAAGAAAAATATATAATAAAATTAAAGAATGGAAAGATACTTCACAAGGTAAAACAGCTTTATTGATAGAAGGGGCCAGACGTATAGGAAAGTCTACAGTTGTTGAGGAATTTGCTAGAAATGAGTACAAGAGTTACATTCTTATTGATTTTTCTATTGCTTCAAATGAAGTTAAAGAAATGTTTGAGGATATGTCAGATTTAAACTATTTCTTTCTACAATTACAGTTACATTATCATGTGGAACTTGAAAATAGAAATTCAGTTATTATTTTTGATGAAGTTCAGTTATGTCCAAAAGCAAGACAAGCTATTAAATTTTTAGTTAAAGATGGTCGTTATGATTATATAGAAACAGGTTCTCTTATTTCTATAAAGAAAAATGTAAAAGATATTTTAATTCCAAGTGAGGAAAGAAAACTTCAAATGCATCCAATGGATTATGAAGAATTTTTATGGGCTTTAGATGATAAAACAACAATGAGCTTGTTAAAAATGACTTTTGATAATAAAAAGAAATTAGGGGATCAATTAAATAGAAAACTTATGAGAAGTTTTAGACTTTATATGCTTGTTGGTGGTATGCCACAAGCTGTTAATGAATATATACAAACAAATAATTTTAAAAAGGTAGATGATATTAAAAGAGATATTATTAATCTTTATGAAGATGATTTTAGAAAAATTGATTCTACTGGAAGACTTGCACTTTTGTTTGAAGCGATTCCTTCCCAATTAAACAAAAATACGAAAGGTTTTCAGACAAAGAAAATATTAAATTCTTATAAAACAGAAGATACAACAATTCTAAGTTTAATATCAGAATTAAAAGATTCCAAAACAATATCAGTTGCTTATCATGCTAATAATCCTGAAATAGGTCTTTCTGCATATAAAGATTTAAATCTATTTAAACTTTATATGGCAGATACAGGCTTGTTTGTAACCTTACAATTTAAAGATAGAGATTTTACAGAAAATACAATTTATGAAAAATTACTTAATGATAAGTTATCTACAAATTTAGGATATCTTTATGAAAATGCTGTTGCTCAAATTCTAATAGCTAATGGACATGATTTATTTTATTATACTTTTAAAAATCTTGAACAAAAACGTAATTATGAAATTGATTTTATCATCTCTAAAAAGAATAAAATATGTCCAATAGAGGTTAAATCTTCAAATTATAAAAAACATACATCAATTGATGAATTTTATAAAAAATACTCATCAAGAATTTTAGAAAGATATATCATTCATACAAAAGATGTATCTAAAGATCAAGATATACTATGTTTACCAATTTATTTAACACAATTTATTTTATAAAAAATGATAATTTATGAGTGTATTTTGTAAAAGACTCACTATTTTTTGAAAAAACAGTGAGTTGTATGTATAGAAAATCACTAAATTTTAAAAAAACAGTGAAAAATAATTAATAGATACTTTATTAATGAGATATTTTTCTCATCTAAAAATGAAAGAATATTAGCGGATTATATTTTAAAACATCTAGAAGATGTTTTAAAAATGTCATCTAAAGAACTTGGCAAAGCTTGTTTTGTTTCTACAGCAACGGTTTACCGTTTATGTGATAAATTGAATCTTGCGGGATTTTCTGACTTAAAAATAAAGATTACTAGCTCTTTAAATGATTATCTAAAAAGTAATGGAGACTTTAATTTTGATTTTCCTGTTAATCCCTATCAAACGCATTATGAAATTGTTCATAAAATCAAAGAAGATTATGAACAAACCCTTAATCTTACGGCTAATCTTTTTAGTTTAGATCAATTAAGACTCATTGCTTCTGCAATGAAAAAAGCTAAAGTGATTGATATTTATACGTCGGCAGGAAATATTAATTTTACTTTAAATTTTCAATTTCAAATGAAAGAAATAGGAATTGATGTGAATGTTCCAATAGATGAATACCATCAAAGATTAACAGCAGCAAGTAGTAATCAAGAACATCTAGCAATCGTGATTACTTTTGGCGGAAGAGGTATTTTATCAGATATACTACCTCGTATTTTAACTAAAACACAACCCCCCATCGTTTTAATATCTTCTTATGATTATACCTTTAAAGAAGTAGAGGCAGATTATCAATTATATATTTCACCTTATGAAAATCACTATAAAAAGATCTCTTCATTTTCAACAAGATTATCACTTCTTTATATTTTAGATGTTTTATATACATGTTATTTTGAATTAGATTATCAAGAAAATATAGATAAGAAACTTATGTATTATCATAATATTGTTGAAGGAAGTATTAAATGAGAAAAGAATTCTAAATAATAAATGTAAAAAGAGAATTTTTGAGAAAAAAATTCTTTTTTTTATCTCTAAATTCTTTCAAATAAAAAGATTTTCTATGATATTTCTAGGAGGTATTTTTATGAACGTAAAAGCAATTATGTGTGATATAGATGGAACACTTCTTTCAAGTGATGGAGTGGTTGCACCTAAAACAGTAGAAATGATTAAAAAAGCAAGAGAACAAAGAATATTATTTGGTTTATCAACAGGAAGAGATGTTAATAGTATTCAAACTTTATTAAAATCATGGGGAATTGATGGTTTAGTCGATATGATTGTAGGTACTGGTGGTGCTGAAATCTACGGCTATACTTTAGATCTTGAAAAAGCACAATATCCATTAGATGGAAGATTAATTAAAAGTATTATTAAACATTATGAAGATATGGATTGTAACTTTGCAATTCCTGAAGATGCGATTTTATTTGCGCCTAAAGATGATGAACATATTCAAATGTTATCAAAGGCAGCTAAAGTTCCTTATCAAGTGGTTAATTATGATGAATTCTTACAAAATCCAAAACCTAAACTGATTATTATTTGTAAACCAGAGGATATGGATAAAATCATTGAAAGATCAAAAACATTCCATAGTGATGAATTTAAATCATCATCTCTTAAAACAGCAGGACTTATTGAAATTTTAAAACTCCATCATATAGATCTAAAAGAAATTGTGACTTTTGGAGATGCTGATAATGACTACGATATGACTTTAAATGCCGGTGTTGGTGTCGTTATGGCTAATGGGAGTGATAAAACAAAAAGTGTGGCTGATTATATTACTGATGATAATGATCATGATGGTATTGAAAAATTTATATTAGGAGAACAAAAATGGGTAAAGTTATTTTTATTGATATCGATGGAACATTATTAGATTATGAAAACAAATTACCTGCTTCAGCCGATAGAGCTATCAAAGAAGCAAGAAAAAATGGACATCGTGTTTATATTTGTACAGGACGTAGTGAAGTCGAAGTTTATGATTATATTTGGGATATTGGTCTAGATGGATGATTGGTGGAAATGGTTCTTATGTTAAAGATGAAGATACTGCTGTCATGCATCAATTGATTACCCTTGAACAATGTAAACATATTGTAGATTGGTGTCATTCTAGAAATTTAGAATTTTATCTAGAAAGTAATAATGGTTTATTTGCTTCAAAAAACTTTGAAGAAAAAGGAAATCCAGTGATTAAAGTATATTATCAAAGAAAAGGAAAAGAAAATGCCAGTGAACAAACTGTACGCACAGTTTTCCCTGAAATGATTTATGGTGGTGAACTATACCGAGATGATTGTAATAAGGTGAGCTTTATTTTAAATAGTTATCAAGATCATTTAGATTCAATTAAAGAATTTCCTGATTTAAAACCTGGTACTTGGGGTGGCGCTGGAGAAATTGCTTTATTTGGTGATTTAGGTGTTAAAGGCATTGATAAAGCGCATGCCATTGATGATGTATTAAATCTTTGTTAAAAGTTTTTGTGCAAGCAAAAGCTTTTTTGTTTGACATCTTTTCTTTAATAGAGATATGCTTATGTTAAGTAGAGGGTAAAAAAATGGAAATAGAATTAATACAAGATGGTAAAGGCGTTGATTATAATAAGTATCGAGATGTAATAGAGAATGTGAAAGAATCTCTTTTTAGAAGAAATATGGGTAAAGAAACAAAGGAATGGATATATATAAGTAATTTTGTAGGTATTCTTTTTGATAAAAATCGTTTGATTTTATCTTTACCAAAATCAGTTATTATTAAAGAGGATGTTGATAAAGAAACGTTACTTTATAAATATGCAAGATTATTTGATTTATATTTTATGGTTAATGAAAAAAAATGTGATTTTATAGATAAGAATGGGTTTATTGAATATTGGTGTAATCAAGCAATAAAAGAAAATAAAACAACAACAATGACTCAAGAAATCATCACTTTTAAATTTGAAATGGTTTTTGAATGGATGATAGGAGAATTCTTTCATAATCAAATAAGTATTCAAAAAGGCGATGTTCTTTTTAATAGTCAATTATTAGATAAAGAAATAAATATTAATGATACAAAATATAATACTTATCATTGGAATGCGATAGGCAAACAAAAAAGAGATCATAAACAAAAACAAATTGTCAAAGAAAGAGAAAGTGTTTTTATCAATCAAAATAAAAAGAATATCCCAGATATTGTTTGTGAAAGAATCCTAGAAAATCCTAAATATGAAAGACCACAAAAAAGTTGTTGTATACTTGATGCTAAATATTATGGATGGGATTATGAAAAAGAAGCTTACTATTTACCAAGAAACCTAGACATTTATAAACAATTTTTCTATCAGGAACAATTTCAGCGTATTTATGAAAAGGAAAATGAGACGAATGTAGGTGTTTATAATTTTCTTGTGTTACCTGATTATCTAGGAGATACAAAGGATACAAAATGGGGAATTATAAGACAATGTGCGGTTATAGAATTTGATTATCATCAAAATCAAAAGATTGCTGTTTTACAAGTAGATATTGAGAAACTTGTGGATTTTATTTATAGTGGATTGGATATGAAAGAAGATGTACTTTCTGTTTTTTTAGGTAATAATCGTGTTGTACCGATGATTTATGGTAATGAAAAAGTCTAACTTTAAGCTAGACTTTTTATTTCCATAATTTTTCTGGATAAATACCTTGTTCAATAAGTTCATGAATAGAATCTTGGACTATCTGCTTATCTTCTGGATAAGTAACACCAAACCATTTATCAGTTGTTTCTAATACTTTTACTGAAGCTCTGTTTGTTTTAATTAATTGATCAACAATAATAGGTAATAAATATTCTTTAGTAAGTTCATCTCCACTATCATCTAATAAGAATTCTTTAAAACCATTTTCAAGATAATCAATAAAACAAGGATAACCAGCCCACATATTCATCGAAACGCGGTTATTTTCTTGAATGATGTCTTTGCTTTCTTCTGTATCACAATCAATGGTTCCTTGATTGTTTCTAATAATCCCTTTAGTTTCAATCACTCTATGTAAATAACCCGCTTCATCTTCTACACAAATACCACGAGTAACTGTTCCATTATCACTTAAAGTATTTTTTAAGATAAAACCAGCCATGGCCATGGTAAACTCGCTATTTCTATGACTATCTTCAATTAAAAAATCATGAAGCTTTTTAAAAGCAACTTTTCCATAATAATCATCAGCATTAATAATGACAAAAGGTTCATTAACAATACCTTTACAAGCTAAAATAGCTTGACCAGTTCCCCAAGGTTTTACTCTTCCTTCAGGGACACTACATCCACTAGGAATATGTGTGATTTCTTGATATACATATTCAACTTGAATATGTTGTTGGATACGATTGCCAATAACTTCTTTAAATTCTTTTTCTATATCTTTTCTAATAATAAAAACAACTTTATTAAATCCAGCTTCGATCGCATCATAAATTGAATAATCCATAATGATTTCATCATGAGGACCAATTTTTGCAAGTTGTTTAATTCCTTTTCCATAGCGTGAACCAATTCCAGCCGCCATAATAATAAGTGTTGTATTCATAAAATTCTCCTTTGTCTAAGTTAGATTATATCATATTTCTAGAAATATCTATGTAAATTTTATTATTTTATCACGGTGTGATAAAATAATCATGAGGTGAAAAACATGAACTATAGTTTAATTCTTTTATGTGCTGGAAGTGGCAAAAGAACAGGTTTGAAATATAATAAAATTTTTTATAAAATAAATAATCAAACTGTTTATGAAATGAATATTTCTCATTTTTTAGAGGATAATAGATGTAAACAAATTATTGTTGTAACGAAAGAAAATGAAATAGATGATATAAGAACATTAGTTAATGATTCAAGAATTGAGTATGTTTTTGGTGGTAAAGAAAGACAAGATAGTGTTTATGAAGGTTTACAAAAAGTAAAAGAAAATCATGTCTTTATTCATGATGGAGCAAGACCTTATGTAAGTAAACAAAGTATTAATGATTTAGTTGAATGTTTAAAAACATATGATGCTGGGTTATTAATGGTTCCTTGTAAAGATACTATTAAAGAAGTTAAAGAGGGTATTGTTGTTAAAACTTTAAAAAGAGAAACTTTGATGCAGGCTCAAACACCACAAGTATTTAAAAGTGAAGATATTAAGGTGGCTTATCAAAAGGCAAAAGATGAAGGATATGTTGCGACTGATGATAGTCAATTATTTGAAAGATATATAGATAAGGATATTAAGGCAGTATTAGGAGATTATAGTAATTTAAAAATTACAACACAGGAAGATTTAAAATGAAAGGTAAGCATATTAGAAAAGAGAAAAAGAGTATAGTTTGGATTTTAATTGCTTTATTTGTTTTAATAGGAGTTATTTTTGGATATTTTCATTTTAAATCTGATGATCAAGAAGATTTAAGTCAATATGAAACAATTGTAGGAACAATTAAAAATGTGGGTGATGAAACATTATTGATAGAAACAAATGATCATCAAAAGTATTTAATTTCTATTGCGGGAGCAATAGAGTCTAATAAAGGTCTTATCAAAGGAAATAGAATATATATTTACTATGAAGGAACATTAGATATAAAAAATAAAGATATCCAAAGTATAAAAGTAAAATCATATAAAGTATTGGAGTAATAAACCTAGAACAATACCTATTAAAGAAGGTATTGTTTCTTTTTTATTTTCAATATTTATATTTTCTTTTTCATCTACTAACATCCATATAGAAACAAAAAACAAATCTACCCACATATCAAGATGTTCAAAAGTCTTACCCACAATAAAAGTAAAAAATGTATATAAAATAGTTTTTAAATACTTTTTTAAATATTCTTTAAATAAGGGAGAATATTTAAAAAGTTTATTAAGATATTTTTGAATAAAAGAAAAATCATTTTTGATTAAATAATGAAATAAAATCATAAAAAATATCCAAAATAAAAATAATAGATAATTCATAATATCACCTCAATATAGCATATGAAAAAAATATGCCTATAAAGGGGTAAAATTACATAAAATAATCATTTTATTATTGCATAAAAGTAAACAATAAGATATAATGGACGAGCATGTAAAGATTATTTTACTGCCTGCTTACTAAAAAGTAAGCCAAAAGACCATAGGAGGTAAAAGAGATGAATAAATATGAAATTATGTTTATTGTAAAACCAGATGTTGAAGAAGAAGCTAGAAATACTTTAATTGAAAACTTCAAATCAATCTTAACTGCTAACGGTGGTTCAGTTGATAATGTCAACGAATGGGGATTACGTGATTTCGCTTACGAAATTAAAGATTACACAAAAGGTTACTATGTTGTAGTTGATGTAACTTGTGCACCAGCAGAAATCGCTGAATTCGAACGTTTATCAAGAATCAACGCTTCAGTTTTACGTCACTTAACTCTTCGTAAATAATTAGGAGGCATTTGACGATGATTAATAGAGTTGTTATGGTTGGTAGAATGACTCGTGATCCAGAACTTAGAAGAACTGGAAACGGGGCTGCAGTTACAAGTTTTACGTTAGCGTTAAATCGTAACTATAACTCTGCAGATGGGCAACAAGCTGATTATATTTCATGCGTTGTATGGAATAAAGTCGCTGAAAATGTTGCACAATATTGTGCAAAAGGATCTTTAGTAGGAGTTGAAGGTAGACTTCGTTCTAGATCTTATGATAATGCTCAAGGACAACGCGTATACGTTACAGAAGTTGTTTGTGACTCTGTTCAATTCTTAGAAACAAGAGCTCAAAGAGAAAGAAACCAAAGTTCTATGAACCAAGGTATGATGAATAATCAATATTCTCAACCTGCTCAACCACAAACAGATAATTTCCAAGATATGCAAACAGTTGAATTAGAAAAAGATTTTGATAATTCATTTAATATCATGGAAGACGATATTCAATTTTAGAAAAGGAGTATATGAACATGGCTTTTAAAAGACAAAGAATGGGTAGAAGAAAAGTTTGTTATTTTACAAAAAACAAAATTACTTACATCGATTATAAAGATGTTGAATTATTAAAAAGATTTGTTTCAGCTAACGGTAAAATCATTCCTAGACGTGTAACTGGAACTTCTGCTAAATATCAAAGACAATTAGCAGTAGCTATCAAACGTGCTAGACAAATGGGATTATTACCATACGTTGGTGAATAATAAGTATTAAAAAACCTTGATAAAATCAAGGTTTTTTTGTTTCTTGAGGAGTTTCTGGTACTAATTTGGTACTATTGTTTAATTCATCAAGCTTATTAACGAGATGAATTTGTTTATCAGGGTATAAATGACTGTACGTTTTTAATGTTGTTTCAACGGTATCACCTATACGTTCTGCTATCATGAGTGCACTATAACCTAATTCAATAAGCATGGAAACATGACTATGTCTAAAGGAATGGATGGTAAACTCAGGATTAAGATTTGCTTTTCTTTGTGCGTATTTCAATCGCCCTCTAGCTTTTGTGTAATGATTCATAAAAATATAATCATCATCCTTTGGCTTATAGAGATTATCAATATATTGCTTAATAATATCTATAAGGAATTGTGGAATACTAACATCCCTATAGCTATTGTGCGTTTTAGGAGATGTAATGACATTCTTTTTATTAATACGTTGATATGATTTTGTAATGTGAATAACTCCTTTATCTAAATCTATATCTTTTTTTTGTAATGCAAACAATTCACCTTTTCTCATACCTGTGTAAAAAAGAGTAGAGAATATAGTGTAATCATTATAGTCCTGTACGTTCTCTAATAAAGTTTTCATCTCATCGATAGTATAAATTTGCATTTTTTTGCTTTTATGGCTACCAATGCTTCCAGCTTTAGTACAAGGATTCGTTTTTAGGTCATAATATTTTGTAGCGTGATTAAAAATGGCATTTAGTATTCCATTTATCTTTTTTAAATAGGCTTCAGAATAGTTTTGGCTTATAAGTTCATTTTGCCATCGTCTTATTATTATGGCAGTAATCTCATTCATTTGATATTGTTTAAAAAAAGGAAGAATCCTTTTCTCGATAATATTGTTTTTAACATGTAATGTCTTTGGCTTCAGTCGAGGCGACATATCATCTTGGTAAAGTTTTACAAAGTTTTCAAATGACATATTAAGATCTGTACTTTGTTGTTCTAGAAAATGTCGTTCAAACTCTTTAGCTTCACGTTGTAATTTGAATCCTCTTTTTTTCTTTTGTTTTTTCTCACCTTTATAATCAGTATAATAAAACTTACAAAACCAAGTTTTGGTTTTCTTATCATAATATGTTGGCATTGTATTTTGCTCCTTTTCATGTTAAAATTGGAGCATGAAAAATGATTGCTGTGGTAGGTAATTCTTTTTCATGCTGTGCACTCTAGTTGGCGCTGGAGTGCTTTTTTTATTTACTGTAATATTTTTTTAATGCGACACGATACATCGTATCAATTGATTGATCATCTTCTAAATCAAGGTCTAATTCTTTGTTTGTAAAGAGAACTTTGTAAATAATATCTTTCTTATAATTTGGATTATTTGCTTTATATTGATTAATTGTTTCTTCATTCAAAAATTGAGATTCATATACAACTTTTTGGTATTGGTATTGTGCATCTTGTAAACTTCTATTAATGAGAAGATAAGCATCATTACGCAATTGTTCAAATTGAAATTTATCAACTGAAACAAATGAGAGCTTACGAAAATCCTTTAATAATGCATAGAATTCATCGAAAAGTGTATAAATTTTTATTTCATAATCTCCAATTTCTTCATGTTCTTTATCAAAATTTTCTTTCATGTCAAAGAACTTACCAGAATCATATAATAAAATATCTTTTAATTCATCATGTTGTACAGGATAGTAGTTATGATCAAAAAGAAAATCTTCGTTATCTAAGTCAAAAAACACACTTGGGCAAATAGAGAGTTCATCAGATATTTGTTTGATGACATCTATTTTAGGTTCACGACCATTTTCATAATTTTGATAAGTTGTATAAGGGATATTGAGCCGTCTGGCTAACTCGGCTTTAGATAGACCTTTTTTCTTACGTTCTCTTGCTAATATTTCTGAAAAAGTAGCCATATATATGTATTTAACCTCCTTTCTTGAGTTAATTATATCAAATTTGTACAACTTGTAAATAAATATAACTCATTTTGAATAAAAATATATGAAAATTATTTAAAATGAGTTATTTATATTGACAACAACCTAATATATGCTATTATTTAATTGAAAATAACTCAAATTGGGTATAAAAGGAGGTGGAAATATGAAGATTGATTCAACAAGAATTAAAATATTACTGATAGAACGTCAATTATCGGTGAAGGAGTTTTGTAAAATCAACAACTTGTCTTATAGTACGATCTCTGCAATATTAAGAGGTCAAAGGATTGGGCAACTCAAAACTATCGGACAAATTGCTGATGCGTTAGATGTAAGTATTGATAGTATATTAAAAGAAGGAGAATAGAAATTATGGAAATTGAAAAAAGTTATTATGATGTATACGATGTAATTAAATTATTAGGAGTTAGTAAAAGTAAAGCTTATGCAGTGATGAGAGAGATGAATGATTATCTAGAAGAACAAGGATATTTAGTTATTTCTGGTAAAGTCCCTGCAAGATATTTTAATGAAAAGTGGTATGGTGGAACACATGCCTAGTTTAAAAGAAAGTGCACTAGCCTATGCTAAAGAAGGGCTACGAGTCTTTCCACTGGCGCCAAACAGTAAAGGAAAGCAAGTTCTTCATTCATGGATAGAAGAAGCAACCACGAATCCAGATACTATTGAATATTGGTGGGATATAAATCCACAATATAATATTGGTATCGTAACGGGCGAAAAACTATTTGTTATAGATGTTGATATAAAAAATCAACATAATGGAATTGAATCTTTAAAACAATATGGAAAAGAATTACCTACCACAAAAATGGTGAAATCTCCCTCAGGGGGATTTCATCTTTACTATTATGATGACCACCAAGAAGTAAAAACACGTACAGGATTGTATGATGGTATTGATATACGAGGAAAAGGTGGCTATATTGTAGCACCACCTAGTATGATAAATGACAATAAATATCAGTTTATTAATAAAGAACCGGTTGCTAAAATAAATGATGCAGTACGAAGTTTTTTAAATAGACATAAAGAAAATCGAGAGAGTTCATTTATAAGTCAAGATATCGTTAATGAGGGATGTAGAAACGATTATTTGTTTTGTATGGCGTGTTTCTTACAACAAAAAGGATTTAGCGATGTAGCCATCAAAGAATGTATTAAAAGAGAGAACGAAGCTAAATGTCAACCGCCATTAGAAATTCAAGAAATTGAACGTATTATTCAAAGTACTCTAAAATATAAAAAGGGTACAGTTCAACTACGAAATGAAAAAGAGTATGAAGGATCGTTTACTTTAACACAACTTTATGCTTCTAAGGATGATGACGAAGATGATATTGTTGAAAATATGATATCGGTAGGTCTAACTCTTTTAGGTGCACCACAAAAGTCAGGAAAAACATTTTTTGGATTGCAGCTATGTGATGCTATTGTAGAAGGTAAAAATTTCTTAGGAAGGAAAGTACAAAAAGGAACAGCGGTCTATCTTGCTTTTGAAGATAAAAAGACAAAAATCAAAAAAAGATTGCAAAGAATGCAAGTAGACCCCAATGATAAATTTGTTATTGATATTCTTAAGCCGAATCATTTGTATGATTTAGAATTAAGAATTGAACAAGAGATTCAAAGAAATGCAGATTTAAAACTTGTAGTGGTTGATACATTCCATAAGATAAGAAAATCAAAAGATCGAGACTATGATAGTGAGTATGCTGAAGCGACAGCTTATCATGAATTAGCTTGTAAATATCATATTGCGATTATTTTAATAACACATGTAAAAAAAGAGGTAGATGTCAATCATCCTTTTGATTCAATCTATGGAAGTAGAGGTTTAACAGCTGGGTCTGATTCTATCCTTGTTATGTATAAGAAAAACCATTTATCCAAGACACGACAGTTAGCAATACAAGGGAAAGATATACCAGATGATGAAATGACACTATTACAAAATGATAGTATGATTTTAGAAATCACTGAAAATGAGGATGATGGTGATGTTGATGAGAATGTTATGAAAGTTATTAATTTTATCATTCGAAAAAAAGAATTTATCGGTTCTCATGAAGATTTGTCATCCATTCTTTCACTTTCGTTGACAGGAAGACAGCTTCAAGCTTTACTAGCAAAAAACAGTAATATCCTAGAGTCAACATTTATCTCTTACGAGAAGCAACCACGACAAAATAAAGCAAGACCAATTTGTTTAAGATATCATGGAAATGAAGAAATTTAGTGACAGTGTGACAGTTGTCTGACAATACCTTTTGACCGTCACACCGTCACTACTTAAATAAGTTAAATTTAAGATTTTATGTATTAGCAAGCAACGTATTTTGTCCCCAAAATACAAAATCAAAAGCTGGTATGACCAGCAAGATTGGAGGTTCATATGAAAAGAAATCATGAAATAAAGATACGATTTAATGACGATGAATTTAAAATCTTAAACAATAAATTAGAAAGAACAAGCTTAAGTAGAGAGGCATTTTCTAGAACTTGTATATTAGGTAAAGAGATAAAAGTACCACCTGATTTAGAGTATTATAAGTTAAAAAATGAGTTCAATTATATCGGTAATAACCTAAATCAGATAGCTAGAGCATTGAACAATAGACAAGACATATCGCTAAAAATCATCATGGAAACCATCAAAGAATTCCGACAAATGATCAAGAATCTTGATGAAAAAGTAAGGGGCTGATCAAAGCAGTAACATCAATTTGGGCTATCCGAGATCGTTTGGATAACGTTATCAAGTATGTTGAAGATGAAAAAAAGACGATGCAAACGGTCTTGGATTACATCAGCCAAGATAATAAAGTCAAAGAAAAAAAGTATGTAACTTGTCTTAATTGTGATGCATTTGATCCATTAAAATCGATGCAGATGACCAAAAAATTGTTCCATGATCATAAAAGAATCGTAGCATTTCATGGTTATCAGTCATTTAAAATAGATGAGGTCGATGCAAATATTGCGCATGAAATTGGTGTAAAGCTTGCACAAAAAGTGTTTGGAAATCGTTTTGAAGTTATTGTTACCACACACCTAGATAAAGACCATATCCATAATCATATCTTAATAAATTCAACTTCCTTCGTTGATGGAAAACGATTTTGCAATACCAAAAAAGATTACTGGAATATGAGAAACACTTCCGATGAACTATGTAAAGAATACGGATTATCCATCATTGAAGATCCATCCTATGATTCAAAAAAGTTGAATTATCATGTCATGAAAACCTACGTGAATGACATTAATAAAGATATTGATGCTCTTGTAAAGGAAAGTAATTGTATTAGAGATTTGAAAGATAATATGAAAAAGAAAGGGTATGAGTTCGATAGAATCGAAGGAGAAGATGTCATTTATCACCCATATTGTAATGAACCAATCTATCTAAAGTCATTAGGAGAAAAGTATCATTTTGATGAAATTGAAGAAAGATTAACTGATAAATGGATTCTTCCTCAAAACGTTGAACATACACAAAGTTATTATCGTTGTAAGGAATATTATCAACTTTATAAAAGAAAACAGTTACCTAAGCTAGCAGGAATCCATGTTGCTTATCTTATTTCGATTAATATCCTACCAACTAGAAAACAACATATTTCCAAAGAAGCAAGACAAGCACTCAAGAAAATGGATCAATATTCTAGAGAAATTGAACTTCTTGCCAAGAACAAGATAGAAGATATTGATCAATTAAATAATTATCAACAACAAAAACAAGATGAACTCAATGACTTATTAAAGCAAAGACAAGGTTGTTATTATCAACGACAACGAGCAAAAACAATGGATGAAAAAGAAGAGTGGTCAGAAAGAGCCAAGTTATTTACACCAGAAATAAAGAAACTAAGGCTTCAAATCAAAGCATGTGAGAACATCAGGAATCGTAGCTTTGATAAAGATATCGAAAGAATCGCACAGAAGAAAATTAAACAAAGAGATGTAAGATAGGAGGATAAAATCATGAAAGAAATTAAATATAACAGAGTAGGAGATTATGAATTTCCTGAATTAAAACAAGAAAGACCATTACCAATTTTATCAAGATTTGGAAGAGAATATCTAAGGATATTAAAAGAAAAACATCCAGGACATTACCTAGCTTTACGAGCAAAAGATGAACTGAATGAAGAATTGATTCGTATTGATAAAGAGTTAAATCAACGATATGAAATTCTTATAGAACAATACAAAACATTAAGAAATATAACAGAAGAATTGAAAGAGAAAGACCAAATGAAATGGGTTCAAGAGATGAATAATATAAAAAATTTTGTAGAAGAAAGTTTAATTAATGAAATCATAAATTTGTTAATTATTGATTTGTAATATTTTATGGGAATATATTAGTATAATAGAAAAGGAAATTATAATAAATTCATATGAAAAATAAAAAAAGAAGTATTTAAAATAGTAATAAATATAAATTGAGATTTTTGAGTGAATTTAATAAAAGATACTTGTGCTGTATTAAATGAGACGACTTATAATACGAAGCAATAACAATACTAATATATAATTTGATATATTTAGAAGAGAGATTATAGATATGATATTTTACAATTAATACATTATCTGTAATTTCTTTTTATTAATTATTATGTGTATAGAATTGTTTGTTAATTCTGATCAATATCTTTTGATGGTAAGTTAATTATCATTTATGTAATTTAATAAAGTACGAGTATGTTTAATAAATTGAATATGAATGACAAAAATCATATACTATGATAAAATAAATTATTATGAAATATATGATGAAACATAGATATAAATGTTATATTTAACATTTTATGTGATTGAAAAGTCATAATGGAACGAAGTAAGCTTAATTATATAGTAATGATTTTCTTATATTAAAAAAATATTAAAATAATAAAAGCGATTTTATTAATAATGTTAACCAATTACATATGATTTTAAGTTCTTCGATAGTTTATATAGTAACTATAATGTAGAATTAAGAGGATATTTAAAATGAAACTTATAAATAGTAAGAGTATTATTGACTGTGATGAACAAGAAGAAAAAATTCATGCTGATGAGATAAATAATGTTTTAGAATTGCTACATTCAAAAGGAAATTATGATTGTGCAGTTTTAAAGAAATATCAGGATGAAGGTCATAAGCATATACAAATGGAAATATTGCATAGCAACTTATATAACATATCTGACGTAATAGAGGATTGTGATTTTAAAAACGGTGTTGATGTTTGTATTGATGAGGAAGGTTACTATGTATTTATAGTTTATGGTCAAATTTATGAATTAGGAGAAAAATATCATATGGTAACAACAGCATTAAAAATAATGCCATATGATGAAAATAGAGGATTTATTAGTTTTATTTAGAAAAAAGCTATAGTGAAATATTGTATTTTTGTTTTATTATGAAATATTGTATAAATACTAAATAAATTTATTGATGTTAATTTTGATGTTAAAATTGAAAATACTTGAAGAAGCATTTTGTAAAATTGACTAAAAAATTTTGGAGTTATGGATAATTTTTCGGTGTTTTTATAAATATTTCAACAATAAGAAAAAAATTCTTCAATTAAAAGAGAAGAATTGATATAATTTTTTTATAAAATAGAAAATCAAAATTCAATTTATAATTAATGATTTAATTATAAGATACTTCATTGATAACATCATGGAGACTATTGTTTGATTTTCTTATTTAGAACTGAGGTTCATTTAATAGTAGAATCATGATCTATCGTTTGATAGTGTTCAAGGCAAAGCTTAGATTCTAAAAAAACAAGTGAGAAGTGTAAACTAGGAGGACTTTATGAATAAAACAATATGTGAATTATTTGCCGGTGTAGGTGGATTCAGATTAGGCTTTGAAAGAGCTAATTCTGGATGGGAGACTACATGGTTTTCGCAATGGGAACCAGGTGCGAGGACACAATGGGCAAACCAATGTTATATACAACATTTTGGAGATTTACCAGATATGAATGGTGAATTTCATACTTGTGAAGATATCTCTACCGTAGATAAAAATGCTATTCCAGATCATACGCTTTTGGTCGGTGGATTTCCTTGTCAAGACTATTCAGTAGCTCAATCGTTATCTAGCTCAAAAGGAATAGAAGGAAAAAAAGGAGTCCTTTGGTGGCAAATTAGAGATACTATCGAAGCTAAAAGACCTGCTTTTTGTATTTTTGAGAATGTTGATAGATTATTGAAATCTCCAGCAAAACAACGTGGAAGAGATTTTGGAATCATCTTAAGCTGTTTAAATGAATTAGGATATTCTGCTGAGTGGAGGGTTATCAATGCTGCTGAATATGGTGCGGCTCAACGTAGAAGAAGAGTATTCATTTTTGCGTATAGAGATGACACTGCCTATGCTAATTCTATGAAAAAAATTGACGAATTATCATTAATTAATTCATTGGGATTTATGGCACAAGCATTTCCTATTGAGCAGATAAATGAATGTTTTGGTGGTACTTTGGTATCTGATTTATTAGAAATGACTGATAAATTCTCATTTGATTTTAAATCAGCTGGTTTGATGAGAAACGGAAAAATATATACAAATAATGTTATTCCAGTAATGGAAAAACCTATCGTATTAGGAGATATCTTACAATCTAATGTTGATGAAAATTTTTATATCACAACTGAAAAAATGAGCAAATGGACTTATTTGAAAGGTGCTAAAAAAATTAACAGAGTATCTAAGACAGGACATGCGTATGTCTTTTCAGAAGGTCCTATTGCTTTCCCTGATTCTTGGGATAAACCTGGTAGAACCATGCTAACTAGCGAATCTACTTTGAATAGAAGCACACACGTTGTTTCAGATCCTGGAACAGGAAGATTGAGAACATTAACGCCAATCGAAGCAGAACGTTTACAAGGATTTGATGATGATTGGACAAATAGTGGAATGCCTAATAGGATGAGATTTTTTTGCATGGGGAATGCATTGGTTGTACCAATGATCACAAGAATGGCAAAAGTTTTGGATAAAATAATCGATAAAGAACAATGATCTTATGTCTTAGGCATAAGATTTTTGTGCATATAAGGAAAGAGGGTGATGAACGTGCAGTTATTTGATTATGATGATACAGATATCAATAGTATTTATTCTTATGCTAAAAAGTTAGAGGGAATGACTTTTCATGAAGTGTTGGATGAATATCAAAGAAGTCCTATTAAAAGATATAGAGATAAATTATATGATGTATGTGATAGTTCTGAAAACATGGTGGTGAAAGAGGAATCAGTGAGCTATGATACTGGTGTTTCTTTGAATGACAAAGCGAAAGGTCAATTGGGCAATTTTATAGAAAAATACTATTTTGGTTATGATCCAAATGGTAATCAAGAAGCGGATTTTAATAAGATAGGACTAGAATTAAAACAAACACCTATTGATAAGACGAAAAAAGGTGAATATAGAGCAGGAGAAAGACTGTCCATAACAAATATTTCTTACAATGAACCTGTAGAAGAAGATTTCTATAAAAGTCATGTATGGGAAAAAATTAAAGGTATCCTTTTGATTCATTATTTGAGGGACAAGTCCATAGAACGATTAGATTATGTCATTAAATTTGTAAATCTATTTAGTCCGCCTAAGGATGATCTTAAGATAATCATCGATGACTATAATCAAATCAATGAAAAAATCAAACAAGGAAAAGCTCATGAATTAAGCGAAGGAGATACGATGTATCTGGGAGCTTGTACGAAAGGCGCAACTGCCAAAAAAAGCATGCGACCACAATATTATGGTAATCATACTTTAGCTAAGAAAAGAAATTATTGTTTCAAAGTATCTTACATGAATTATGTTTTGAAAAATTATATCCTTCAAAACAATGTGCCGTGTGAATCAATAATAAAAGAAGACATTAAAACAAGTTTTCAAGAGCATGTTGTATCATTGATAAATAAGCATATTGGTATGACAGATAAAGAATTATGTGAAATGTATGATCGCCCTTATAACAATAATAAAGCGCAATGGAATGATCTTACATTTCGAATGTTAGGAATCAAAGGAAATCATGCTGCAGAATTTCAAAAAGCAAATATAGTGGTCAAGACCATACGAATAGAAGAAAATGGAAAAAATAGAGAAAATATGTCTTTTGCACCATTTAAATTTAAAGAACTTGTACAAGAAGAATGGGAAGATTCGACTGTATTCAATTATTTTGATACAACGCAATTCTTATTTGTAGTTTTCAAAAGAGTTGATGATGTTTACGTGTTACAAAAAGCAAAATTATGGCATATGCCTTACTATGATTTGAATGATATCGTAAAAAATGAATGGCAAAAATATAAAAATATAATCAAAAGTGGAGTGATTTTCGAAAAGGTCAAAAATGTAAATGGCGAATTAGAAGTTCAGAATAATTTACCTGGAATGAAAGAAACTGAAATCATACATATACGACCACATGCACAAAAATCCGCTTATAAATTAAATGATGGATTTATAAAAGGCAATGTTGAAAGAGATGCAGATGAATTGCCAAATGGAGAATGTATGACAAAACAAAGTTTTTGGTTGAACAAGCAATATGTATTACAACAATTAAAGTAAGGTGATGAACATGAAGCATAAAGAATTAAAAACTACACCAGAAGTTTCAAAACGTATGAAAGCATTGAGCCATAAGAAAAGCAAGGTGGAATCTGTGCTTGCAAAAGCTTTATGGCATAAAGGATATCATTATCGACTGAATTATAAAAAATTACCTGGAACCCCTGATATAGCACTAACAAAATATAAGATAGCAATATTTGTTGATGGTGAATTTTGGCATGGGAAAGATTTCGAAAAAACAAAAGAAAAATTGAAAAACAATAAGGATTATTGGATTGAAAAGATTGAGGAAAACATTCAAAGAGACATAAAAAATGATAATTTGCTGAGACAAATTGATTGGATTCCAATTCATTTTTGGAGTGATGATGTAAAAAGTTATTTGGCATACTGTATTAATGAGATAGAAGAAATAATTCAAGAAGTATGCACTACATCAAATGATTTGTAAAAATTTAAATCTAAAGAATTAAGAATGTTATATATAATATGATGATTATTATTGGTTGAATTGATTAAACGTGTAGATGGAGATGATGATATGGCGAATAATTATGTGCCTTTTGAAGAAATTTGTTATCATAAAGAAAACTTTAAATCAACAAAATTAAAATTAATTCCGGGTGTAATTTTTAAGAGTGGAAATCAAGGGAACCTCAGCGGTGAAATACTATCAAAGTTGATGGGAGTTGGAAATACAGGCGGTATGCGTTCTAAAAATAACATAAACAAAAGAACAGCATATGTTGTGTTGAATATTACTCATGAAAACAATTCTTGGAATGATTTTGTAGATTATAAGAAAAATGAAGTAATATATTATGGTGATAATGCGATAGCATCAAGTCTAAGTGATACAAAGCATAAAGGAAATCTAAAGCTAAAATATTTATTTGATAATATAAAAAATCATGAAAAACAATTTCCATTATTTTTATTTGAGAGAGATGATGATTTGTGTAAATTATGACTTTAAATATATTGGATTGGTAGTACCTAGCAGTTCTATTGATGGGCTAGAAATTGTTAGAGAAAAAAAAGGGAGAGAATATTGTTGAAAATTATAAATCAAGATTAATACTTACACAAGATGAAGTTGATTTCCGTTGGATTAATGATTTGATTGATGGTGTACAACCACTAGATAGCATTTATTGTCCGATTCAATGGAAAAAAGTAATACAAAGTGATAAAAAAGATGACTATATTAGCAAATTGATAATTAATGGACAAGAAAATTGGCTACAAGAGTCAGTAGTAAAAAAATAATTGAGGGAAAAAAACAAAAAATTTATACCACAAAATATGAAAGAAATCCAAAAATAAGAAAAAAGGCTATTGAATTGCATGGTACAAAATGTGAAATTTGTGGTTTTGATTTTGAAAAGACATATGGAGAGGTAGGAAAAGGGTTTATTGAAGTTCATCATATAAAACCACTATATGAATCTGCCGAAGAGATAGAGGTAAATCCGAAGACAGATTTGATATGTGTGTGTTCTAATTGTCATAGAATGTTGCATAGAAGACGTGATGCCGTCATGGAGATTGATGATTTAATAAAATTAATTAATAACAAATAATATCATTTGCTAAATTATATTGTATTTATCATTGTTTATAAGTAGTTTTAAAAAAATCTGTAAAAAAGATAGTCACAATCAGACGATTATCTAAATTACAGAATTTTTTATAATTTTAACAATATATGAAAAATATTGTCAATATATATTGACAAATATACATATTATTTATATATTTTAAATATAAAATACAAATATAATAGAAAGATATGAGGAATGACATGTGTATGGCAACTGAAAAAGAGAAAATTGAGCGTTTTAAAAGAGTGGCAGAGAATAGAACTAATAAAATAATTGATCAAATTCGGCTTCTTGGTAATTGTGCTAATAAATCGAATTATGAATATGATGAAGAAGACGTAAAAAAGATTTTTTCCGCTATTGAAGCTGAACTAAAAGAGACAAAATCTAAATATCAAACAAAAACTAGAAATAAGAAATTTGAATTATAGTGGGGTGAAATAATGAAACAATGGCGATTTTTATCAAATCAAAATTCTACAATAGTAGGGATTAATGATGCCGGTATAGAAACATTTACTGCTAATATGAATAGATCATTAGTTAGAGAGATTATACAAAATTCATTAGATGCAGCAATAGATGGATGTACAGAACCAGTAGAGGTGGAATTTGTACAATTTAATGTTTTTAGAGAGAATATCCCAGATGTAGAGGAACTTCAAAAAGCAATTAACAAATGCAAAAAAAGTAATCGAAATGAGCCAGATGCTTATAATTTTTTTCTAAATGCAGAAGATATATTATCTCAATCAAAAATAAGAGTATTGAGAATCAGTGATCATAAAACTAAAGGGCTCGAAGGATCTGATACATGTGAAAAGGGGACTAATTGGAGTCGATTGGTTAAGGAAAGTGGATCTTCTAATAAAGGTCATGGGTCAGGAGGTAGTTTTGGGATTGGAAAATCTGCTGCATTTGCATGTTCAGATCTAAGAACTGTTTTCTATTCATCCAAAGATGTTCATGGTTTATTGTCAAATTTTGGTGTTGCGAAACTAGTTTCATTTGAAGATAAGGCACCTGGTGATTGGACAACAGGTGTAGGATATTATTCAGAGGATAAACGATTTGTAGCTATTAATGAGCTGGCAGAATTTGATATCAATTATAATAGAGTTGATAGTGGAACTGATATTTATATATTAGGTATGCATAATACAGATAATTTTGAAGATACTTTTATAAAAGCGGTATTAGTGGATTTTTTGGTATCATTGGTAAATAAAAAACTTGTTGTGAGAATACAAGATAAAATTATTGATTCGTCAACATTACCTAAATATATGAGTAAATTGAATCCATACGAGAGTGAAGAAATCAAGGCTTTATTAGAATATTATCATATTTTAACATCACATGATCCAAAGGTAAAAGTAATTAAACTTGATTCAACAAAATACGGAAAACAATTTGGATTTAAAGATGGTGAATGTACTTTATATTTAAAAGAAGACGAAGGACTAAACAGAAAAATAATGATTACTAGAAGAGCTGGAATGAGAATTTTAGAGCAAAATCGTATAAGTGGTAGCATTGATTTTACAGGTGTATTAGTTATAGAAGGCGATAATATGAATGAAGCCTTTAAGAAGATGGAGGTGCCTTCACATGATGCTTGGGAACCTGGTCGTGTCCGCGGTCAAGAAAAAAAATTTAATAATATATTGCTAGGGCTTAGAAAGTATTTAAGAGAAACAGTAAAAGATTTATTTGGAAAAGTAACATCTAGTTCAATGGATGCATTAGGGGCAAGTGATTTTCTACCTGATAAAGCTACTGATGAAGAGGAAGAAAAACTGCAAAAGGATGAAATGAGTACAAGAATTAAAAGTTTAGAAGGAAGAACGATAGAGCCATCTAAAGAAAAATCGAAAAATGTTGATGCAATAGAGGAAGATTGGGATTATGATGTAAATGATGATAATGAGAATGGTGACAAACCAGGATATCCTGCTCCAGTTCCACCTGGTGGTTCTACTCCGCCTGCTCCTGGACTGAAGCCAGTCCCAAATCCAGATGGAGAAGAAGTATTAGAAGGTAAAAACAGTACTGAAATGAAGTTAAAAAAAGTACCGGTAAAGAAAAGATTGATATGTACTAATGCAAAATCCGGAATTTACAATTTAAATTTTATTGTTCCTTCGAAAACATCAGAGGCTAAATTAGAATTCACACTTTCAGGCGAACAAAGTGATTTTGAATTACCTCTAATTAATGCAAAAGTTTTGAGTGGAAATGTGAATATAACTTCTATTCAAGATAATAAGATTTTTTTATCTAATTTAGAAAAAGGTGAAAATTTAAAGGTAGAAGTAAAAGTTGAATTTGATGAATATTGTATGATGGAGGTGGATTATTATGCGCGTAAAAAGTAGATTGTCACCATATCCAATACTTGATAATTACGGAGACGATTATGTAAATTCTTCATTTGATGCTGAATATGATATGATTACACAATTTAGCGAAATATACGGGAAAATTAGATTTCATTTGAAAAATAAAGAGATTGAAGAGTTAATAAAAAATGACAAAGCACAATACATAGTTCATGTTGAATGTCCGTCTACATGTTATCGTATGAAATTTAGTTCAACTGAGAATGAAATAGAATTTAAATTAAGTTCTGTTGATCTTGCAAAAACAATTGAAATAAGGACATTTGTTATTCTAACCCAAGATATAAATAATTTTGAGTCAGTTGATTTTCATCCAGATTATTCTGGTCAAACATTTAATCTTTCAGCACATCAGATAATTGCAATTGGTACAGGAAAAGATTTTATTCTTAATAAAGATGATAGAGATTTAGAATCATTACCTTCAGTATTACAAATTATTAAAACAAATAATAAAAAAGGAAGTTTAACTGTAAATACTGATAATGATAATTATATTATGGTTGGGTTATCTGAAGAGGTGTATGAATTATATGCTAGACTAGGTAAGAATACATACAAAGCAACAGCTTTTAGCTTAATTTTATTTCCAGCTTTAATAATTGTCTTACAAAGAATGCATGTGAATAAAGATGATGAAGATTATAAATCACGTCATTGGTTTCAAGTTATTAATTCAATTTTAGAAAATAATAAACTAAAATTGGATGACCTTACTATAGAAAATGATACTTTACTGGCCATCTGTCAGTCTATATTTGCAGATCCTATTTTCAGAAGTTTTAAAGAATTAGATTCTTGTAGTGAAAGGATGTGATTTTAATGAGATTAATGTATTTGGATCAAGCAGCAATAGATGATATAAAGATGAATTTTTCAACTTATAAAAATCACTTTAGTGATGAAACTAATGAATGGTTTTTAGAAAAGTTTAATGAAAATGGATGGATTAAAGAATCTAAAATTCAATGCAAAGATTTTGAATTAAATTATGATGAAAATTTTAATGTATCTGATAGAAAAAATATAGAAATTCTTTATGAGGCATTAAAAGAATTGAATCCGGCAAATGCTTTAGACGAACGATTATGGGCTGGTATGCTATTTAGCCAATTTTGGAAGTATGTAAAATATAGAAGAGCGGCAGCGCTTAAATCTGGAAATGATAGAAAAATATTAAACTCATTTCTTTTCCTACGTGGAACAAAAAGAAGTTGTTTTATAAATTGTTTATCTCGCTTATGGTGGGCTGGTTATTTGTTGTATGATAACAAGAATTTATATCATTATAAGGCAATCGATTTAATTACAGAAAGTGCATTTCCTTCCAACGTAATATTATTGTCATCAAGTAATTTTATGTCCAATAAATCTCTCGCATTGGGGGTTATGGATTGTATAAGTTTTCGTAAAGAAAAAGGAGAAAAAATTGGAAGATATCATTTTGTTGAAGCTAATAGATATTTGAATTGTCTTGGTGGAGTGATTTTGCTTGATACAATGACAAGAGAAGAAGTTCAAAATGTGGTTAATTCAAGACTAAATAAAGTATATGGAGATCTCTGAATATGATAAATATATATTTTTAATAAAAGATTTAGTAAAAGTTAAAGATAAATTTGCTTTGAGAAATAAATAGCATCTAATGTAAAAAAATTTTATAACCATAAAGATTAGATTTTATGTGTTTTAAAAATATTCGATTGTATAGTTTGTGTGAGGGTGTTTATATAAATGAAACATCAAAAGTTAAATACTACACCAGAAATTTCAAAACGTATGAAGGCATTGAACAATAAGAAAAGCAAAATAGAATTAGTTCTTGCAAAAGCTCTATGGCATAAGGGATATAGGTATCGATTGAATTATAAAAAAATGCCGGGGACACCAGATATGGTGTTGGTTAAATATAGAATTGCAATTTTTATTGATGGTGAGTTTTGGCACGGAAAAGATTTTTATAAAAATAAAGAAAAATTAAAAAATAATAAGTTATATTGGATAGAAAAGATAGAAGAGAATATTAAAAGAGATATAAAAAATAATAATTTATTGCGTCAAATGGATTGGATAGCAATTCACTTTTGGAGTAATGATATAAAAAATATTTAAATTATTGTTTAAGGGAGATAGAAGATATAATTTATGAAGCTAGCTGTAGAAAATAACGGAATTGGTTGTGATTTGCATCATTTAATAAACTTTATAAGTTATGGTGAGATATATTACGTAACGAAAATATGCTATATGATTTGAAAATGGAATTAAACAAATAATATTGTACTGTTTTATGATGAGGGATAACTATGAATGTTCAAGAATTTGTAAAAAAATTTAGAAATCATCCAATAATGTTTATTGGAACTGGATTGAGTCTTAGATATTTATCAACTGCATTTAGTTGGGAAGATTTGCTAAAGAAGGTTGCATATGAATTTAATCCTAATGAGGAATATTATCTAGATATTAAATCTGAATGTATGAATTCAAGTGGTTGTGATTTTTCTAAAATGGCTACTCGTTTAGAAATTGATTTTAATAAGTATTTACAATCAAATAGAAATGGTAAATTTAAAAGTGTAAATGATACTTTTTATGAAAACATGAAGAACGGTGTAAATGTTAGCCGATTTAAACTTTATATTGCAGAACTTTTAAATGAAATTACATTTAAAGAGGGCATTGAAAATGAATTAGCAGAGTTAAAAAAAATCAGAAAAAATATTGGGTCTATTATTACTACTAATTATGATAGAATGATAGAAGAAATATTTTCGTTTAATCCTTTAATTGGAAATGATATTTTGCTTAGTAATCCATATGGATCTGTATATAAAATTCATGGTTGTGTGTCTGTACCTGATAAAATAATTATTACAGAAAATGATTATAGCAAATTTGAAGAAAAGTATGAACTTATTCGAGCACAATTACTTTCATTATTTATACATAATCCAATTATTTTTATCGGCTATAATATTGGAGATAAAAATATTAAAGATATTTTAAAAACAATATTTTCTTATGTAGACTATAATACAGAAAACTCAAGATTGATCAGAGACAATTTTTTATTAGTTGAATATGAAGAAGAATCAAAAAATATTGAAGTTGTTGAGCATGATATAGACATAGAAGGTTTTCCGACTATTAGAATTAATAAATTGAAGACCGATAATTTTGTTGCGTTATATCAAGCACTTGCGGATTTGGTATTACCGGTTTCAGCAATGGATATTAGAAAAGTTCAAAATGTTGTTCGTGATATTTATGCAGGAGGAAATATTAAGGTTTCTATTACTGAAAATCTTGATAATTTAAAAAATTCAGATAAAGTTTTAGTTTTAGGCTCAAAAAACACTATCAAATATGAATTTCAAACTACATCTGAAATGATGGCAAATTATTTTCAAATAATTGAAGAATCAAATGCTCAATTACTAAAATTAATAGATAAGCAAACAATACAAAGTAATCAGTATTTTCCAATCTATGCTTTCTCAAAAATTTGTGATGATATTGGAAATATTGAAAAACTTAAAAAACAACAAATTGATAAAATTAGAACATTAGTAAATAATGCTCCACAAGATTGCAAAAAAAGCTTTAGTACGCCACTAGAGGTTTGGAAGGATACTAAAATTTCCAGATCTAATAAAACAACAGCAATAGTTTGTGCTATCATGAATGGAAGTATGGATTTAAAATCAGTAAAGGATTATTTAAAAAATTTTGATGATAAGCGAGATACTCAATATAGGAAAATCTTATGCGCATTTGATATCAAAAATAATGATGATGGTATTATTGATTAAGAGATATTAGAAGATATTAATATAATAGTTCAAAATTATAAAAATGGTTAGTTAAGTATTATTATCATTAATTATATATATTGATACTCTAATAATTTACTTAATTTAACTTCTTTTTAGTAACATTATATTATTTAATGAGTAAATAATTGATATACTCTGCACTCAAAATAGAGGTATATATAATTTGAATTTTGTAGTTATCATAGATTTTTGATACTGTTTTGATAAAAAAATATGAAAAAATTATAAATGGATATATTTTATTTTGTATACTTATTAGAACAATACATTTGATACATATAATTTATTGTTAATAGAAAATTAAATAACAAATATTTGAAAAGTATGAAAGGAGATTAAGAAATATGGAACAAAAAAGTATTATACCATCTCTTTGTATAGAAAAGATAACGTTTAATAATGGAACTACAATAGAGCTTAAAAATGATGATATAGTTTTATTGGTTGGTGCTAATAATGTGGGGAAAAGTCGAACTTTAAAAGATTTAAAGGATGATTTAAATAATTTGCCAAAATCTAAAGTGATAATTGATGATGTTGTGTATCAATCTTCAAATTTTTCTTGTAGTCAACTCAGAAATTATTTTGAGAAAAATATTAGTAGGGATAGTTATGGTAATTATAATATTTTTTTAGATGAAAATCAGATGTATAGTTTTAACGATTCATCGTTTAATGATACAATAGATGAAAAAAATTTTTATAAGGTTTTCTTTTCTTTTTTATCTACAGAAAATCGTTTAAATATAACAAGACCTATTTGGTTTAATAGAGTTGTAGACAATAGAAGTTTAAATGTTATGAAAGTTCTTGAAAATGATTCAAAGGCGATTGATGTCTTGAATAGAATGTTAAAGATGGGATTTGAAAAATCAATTGATACATTTGAAGATTATTTGGACGGAACAATTGTAAAGAAATACAAGATAGGAAAAAATCAAGAGATTATCGATGCTATTAATTTAAATAGGCGAGATAATTTTAACATGTTAAAGAATATGGAAGATTTACACGCTCAGGGAGATGGTATAAGAAGTGCAGTTGCAATTTTGGCTTCACTCATAGTGAATGATAATTCACTATTTTTAATAGATGAGCCAGAAACATTTATGCATCCTCCACAAGCAAGGTTATTAGGTAAAAATATAGTAGCTTTATCTAAAGAAAAACAATGTATTATTTCAACACATAGTATTGATTTTATTAAGGGCGTTTTAGAAGCTGATTCTTCTAGAGTAAAAATAATAAAGATCGATAGATTAGAAAATACTAATAAATTTAATTTGATTGATAATGAAAGTGTTACTGAAATAGCCAATGATAAGAATTTAAAATATACGAATATTTTGGATGGATTGTTTTATAATCGATTAGTAATGTGTGAAAATGAAAGTGATTGCAAATTTTATTCGGCAATATTGGAAAATTTGGATTTGACAATATATCAAAATACTTTGTTTAGTGCTGTTGGAGGAAAAGATCAATTTAAAAAAGTTATACCATTATTAAAGAAACTAAATATAAATTATTCTATTATTGCTGATATAGATTTGATAAATAATAAAGATAATTTAAAACAATTAGTTAATTCGATTGAGACAGATTGTTATAATAAAATAGAAAATGAGCATAATAAGTTTATTGAAGAATTTGAAGAAGGTATGAATTCTCAGGTGAAGACACAACAAATTATAAAAAGTGAAATCAATGAAATGTTTAATGAAGAAAAGTATATGTCTGATGCGACAGCAAAAAATATAAAAGACTTACTAAAGAATATTAGTAGTTTTAAACTTTTAAAAAGTGGCGGTAAAAGTATATTGCCACAGGGAAATTGTATGTCTTTGTTCGAACAGATAAAAAGTTTTTTGAATGAACATAGCGTTTATATTTTGGAGTGTGGAGAAATTGAAAGATTTGTTCCAAATGTAGGTGGACATGGAAATGTTTGGGTAGAAAAAACATTTATAAAATATAAAGATATTAACGATAGCGCATATGATGAAGCAAGACGATTTATAAAATCTGTATTTAGTATATTGAATGATTGAAAATGATTTTATAATCTTTTTAGTAATTAATACAATTTTAATTAATGGTACTATTTTGGTACTAAGATTTAATATAAATAAAAATAATAAAAGAATTTAAAAACTATTTTAAGCTAAATGCAGACTTAAAAGTACTTATTAAAGCTAAAATATTTTAATGCTTATCATACGTTGGTGAATAATTTTAAAGAGTATAATTATTTATAAAAAATAAAGCTCATAAATGCTAGAAAACATAGTGTTTATGAGCTTTTCGTATTTATTTTTAACATCCTCGCATACGCCATATTTGGTCTGTACAATCTTCGATAGTAAGAGAAACTTTATTTTCAATGAAATTTAAAAAAGTATTTTCATTTAAGTTTTCTTGTTCTAATGTTCCCATAATTCCAGCCATGCTGATACGATCAATGCCAAAATCATTCAATAAGTGAATTATTTTTCGTTGAGTTTCATTTATTTTTTTATGTTTTTTACCTCCTAACTCATTGCTAAATCTATCTAACCATTCCTCATAATTGTTGATTTTAGTATGGATGATAGGATCATAGTTTTCAATATAAATTTAAAACAAATAATAAAGAAAGTTGTTTTTGAATAGAGGACATTTCATAAAAGTCCTCCTAATATTATCTTTATATAGTACATATGTTGAATCTCCTTTCAACATATATATTCGCTAGAAAATAATAAACAAGAAGAATATAAAGAAGAAAAACCTGCCAAAAGAATCTATCAAAGATTAAAAGAAGTAAGTGAAGTAGACTATATACGCTTTGAATTAGAAGAAAAAGAAACACATATCTTTGATAGTGAAGTAGGTGGTGCATATTATGTGCCTAGAGATCAAAATCTTCCAGTAAATCAAAAAACGGGAGCACCTTTATATTTATTAGCACAAATAAATTTTGAACAAATACCTCATATAAAAGATTTTCCAGAAAAAGGATTACTTCAAATCTTTATTAGTGGAGATGATGGCGTTTATGGATTAGACTTTGATAATGAATATAGTCAATCAGGGTGGTGTTTACGTTATTTAGAAGAAGTACCAAAATTAGTAGATGAATCAAGTATTTATAAGTTTCAATATAGCGAAGATACAGAACTTCCATTAGAAAAAGATACAACTTTTTTATTAAAGGCTCATTTAGATAAACAAGTCATCACAATGAATGATATTCACTTTGATGAAGTTGTTGATACTTATTTAGATGAAAACTTAAAAGAAATCATGCAAGATGATGAGGTAATGGATGAATTAAATGATTTGTTTATCTTGATTCCTTGTCAAATAGGAGGATATCCTTTCTTCACACAATATGATCCTCGTCAAGAAGATAGTAATGAAGTATTGTTATTTCAACTTGATTCATAAGATCATATTTTATGGGGCGATTCAGGTGTCGGTAATTTCTTTATTTCAAAAGAAGATTTAAAAAATAAAGATTTTAGTCATGTTCGCTATTATTGGGATTGTTATTAGATGCATATTGTTTGCTTAATAGAGAAAAATAGTTTATATTATAAATAGGAATAATTACTATTTATAGAAAAGAGGAAAAGGCTATGAATCAAAAATTTTATATTTGTAAACACTGTGGAAATGTGATTGAAAAAGTAGAAGATAAAGGAGTCCCTGTGGTATGTTGTGGCGAAGTTATGAAAGAGCTTCAAGCAGGAATTGAAGATGCTGCATTTGAAAAACATATTCCTGTTTATACAGTGGAAGGTGATACCGTTCATGTATTTGTTGGAGAAGTAGAACATCCAATGACAGCAGAACATTGGATTGAATGGGTTTCTTTGAAAACAGATAAAGGTATTCAAAGAAAATATCTAAAACCAGGAGAAAAACCAAGTGTTGATTTTAAAATCTTAGAAGGTGAAGAAGTAGAAGAAGTGTATGCTTACTGTAATCTTCATGGATTATGGAAAAAATAATGAAGCTATAAAAAGACCAAAAACGGTCTTTTTATATGTATTCTATTAATAGTTCAATTATAATTATCATTTGATAAATAATTTTTAGTATATTAATTCTTAATAACATCTAAACAGATAATGGTAAGCTTGTTGTTCAATTTATGACATATGCTTATATACCAAATGTTATTATTCAAATGATTATGACTTTTTTAACAAAGACAGTTACAACAATGGCATTTATTATGATTAATATGAAAGTTATTACAACTATTATTGATGGAACACACCAAATGAGTGCTTTATCAATTGTTTCCACATTCAAAAGTTTTAGTTCGATTATTTTCCAAGCTATTGCAGGTTATTTGATTGATTTATATTCATATCAATTTTTCTTTGGTTTCCTTTTTATTTGTGCAACCGTTGGTTTAGTATTATGTATGCTTTATAAAATACCAAGTGGGAATGAACATCGTTTATTTGATTAAAAAGAGCTTCGAATTGAAGCTCTTTAAAATGGACCCTGTAAAACGGACACAAGAAAAAAAGTACTTTGGTGCTTAGTTCTGTAACAAAATGTCAATAGTTTTTTAATCACTTTTTCAAAAAAAGGCAAAAAAATAGAACGTATAGATTATTTCCATACGCTCTAAACGGGAAGTTGTAAATATCATTTTACATTTTTATATGAAATCACAATATGATTTGGTGCAAATAATACTGATGCAATAATCAATAGCACTGACCTAC
>UMFM01006993.1_pt1 | contig 88909 bp, 78 predicted proteins | sample 1965011 | NCBI WGS metagenome assembly UMFM01 (sample SAMEA4836046, study PRJEB28245) | human gut metagenome | biome: gut microbiome; material: fecal sample | place: Denmark | collected 2008 | reverse complement strand
TTTTTTGATCTTTTTCTTTTTATTTTTTAAAAAAAGTAAAAAAAAATAACGAAATAAAAATTTCGTTATATCAAATAAATGATCAATGCAATTAAAAAACCACAAAGAACATCACTTATAAAATGAACAGCACAAATGATTCTTGATAGCCCTACAATACATGCAATAATTAAAGCAATGATTCCTAAATGAATATTAATATTCAATAAGGCAAATGCAATCGCAAAAGCACTTACTGTATGACGACTAGGAAAAGATTCTCCTGTTTTATGACCTACAAGTGGTTCAATATTAAATGTCATACAAGGACGTGGACGATTATAGAGTTTTCTAATAAGTGTTACAATCAAAAAAGAACTTAATGGTTTAATGATTGTCAATAATAGCTTTGATGAATGATTAATAAATAATATGAGAAGTGTTAAAGCATAAAGTGCGGCTGTAAGATAAGGGGTTATTTTAGCTATTACAACGCATATTTTGTCTAAATGATGTTGACGGATGTAATTGAGATTGTTTTGATAAAATTTTTCCATTATTTTAAGATAAAGACTGTTTCTCCTTTATTAAGTGTCAGTATTTTTCTTTCAATTCTTGGATGTGAATATTTTTTTCTAACATAATTTAAAAGAATAGAAGAAGAATATCCATGAACAATTGTCACTTCTTTAACAAGAATTGAAGTTCCTTTTAAAAAATGATCTAGTTTTACTTTAGCTTCACTTTGACTACATCCGTGCAAATCTATTGTTGATAACATCCAATCACCTCTTTGCTATTATAAAATAAATTTAAATGAAAAAAAATGACAAAACGAAAATATTGCTTTTATGGGTATTTTTCATTACAATAAAGAGGTAAAAAAAGAGGAGTGAAAAAGATGGCATTAACAGCAGGTATTGTAGGATTACCAAATGTTGGTAAGTCAACATTATTTAACGCAATTACAAATGCGCAAGTAGAAGCAGCAAACTATCCGTTTGCGACAATTGATCCAAATGTAGGTGTCGTAGAAGTACCAGACTATCGTTTAGATAAATTAACAGAAATGATTGAACCTAAAAAGACAGTTCCAACAACTTTTGAATTTACGGATATTGCAGGTCTTGTAAGAGGTGCAAGTAGAGGAGAAGGATTAGGTAATAAATTTTTAGGAAATATCAGAGAAACGGATGCAATTTGTGAGGTTGTAAGATGTTTTAGAGATAAGGATGTAACACATGTTGATGGTGATGTAGATCCTATTAGAGATATTGAAACAATTAATTTAGAATTGATCATGGCTGATTTAGAAACAGTTGAAAAACGTATTGGACGTTTAGAAAAGAAAGCTAAATCAGGTGATAAAGAAGCTAAAGCTGAAATGAGTGTTTTAGAAAAATTAAAACCAACATTAGAAGCAAATAAACCAGCAAGAAGTATTGAATTTGATAAAGAAGAAATGTTAATTGTCAAACAATATACTTTACTTACAATGAAACCATTAATCTATGTAGCTAACTTAGGTGAAGAAGATTTAGAAGATCCAATGCAAAATCCATATTATGTTCAAGTTTTAGAATTTGCGAAAGAAGAAGGTAGCGACGTTGTTCCTATTTGTGCAAAAATTGAAGCTGAATTAGTAGGAATGGATAAAGAAGAAAAAGCTATGTTTATGCAAGATTTAGGTATTGAAGAAAGTGGTCTTGATAAATTAATTAAAGAAGCTTATAGCTTATTAGGTCTTAGAACATATTTTACAGCTGGAGTACAAGAAGTAAGAGCATGGACATTTAAAGAAGGAATGACAGCTCCAGAAATGGCGGGTATCATTCATAGTGATTTCCAAAGAGGTTTTATTAAAGCAGAAACATATAGTTTTGATGATTTAGTGAAATATGGTAGTGAACATGCTTTAAAAGAAGCTGGAAAAATTAGACAAGAAGGTAAACAATATGTAGGTCAAGATGGAGACATCATGTTGTTTAAATTTAATGTATAATGAAAAAAGCAATTAGATATATCTTATTAACTGTCTGTGTTTGTGTATTTTGTTACTCAGCATATAATTTAATTAATATTTATTTGAATTATAAAAAAATAGATGATGATTATGGAGAATTAGCTAAAACTTATACGGAAGAAAAAGAAGAAAAGGAAAGCTATTTACAAATTAATTGGGATGAGCTTTTACAAAGAAATAAAGATGTGAAAGCGTGGATTCAAATTCCAAATACAAATGTGAATTATCCTGTTTTACAAGGTGAAACGAATGACACTTATATTCATAGTGATATAGATCATAATGAATTAAGTGCAGGTAGTATTTTTATCGCAAGTGAAAATGAAGATCCATTTAATGATTTTAATACGGTTATTTATGGTCATAATATGAAAAATGGTTCAATGTTTAATAATATTAAATCCTATACGGATCAAAGCTTTGCGGATGAACATCCTTATGTTTATATTTATTTACCTGATGGTACAGTAAGTCAATATAAAGTGGTTGTAGGACATATTATTTCAGAATCAAGTGTTTTATATAGTACACAAATTGTTGATACAGCTTCATTTGTACAAGAAATGGTAAAGACATCTTCTATTAAAGTAGATTTTGATCAATCTCAAGTACAATCGGTAATTACTTTATCTACTTGTACTTCTGCAGGGAGTGAAAGTGGTAAAAGAAATGTAGTACATGCGATTTTACAAAGAAAAGGGATTGATCCTGTAAAAGAAAAAATGGAAAACTAGAGAAATCTAGTTTTTTGTTGTTAATTGTAAATGAGCTTGAATTGAATAAGTATGTCTGATGTGCTAAAATATTTGCATGTTAAGAGGGTGTTTTAATGGTTAAACAAAAGAAAAGAAGTTTTATGTCTAAGTTGTTTTCTAGACGTATTTTATTATTAATACAATTTATCGTTTCTATCATTTTTTTAGGATGTATTTATATATTAAAGATGTTACCAATGAAATATTATTTGATTTTATGTGGTATTATTTTTTTGTTATGGATGTTAAGTTCATTGCTTATTAAATCAGGTATTAAAAAGAAAAAGCGAGAAAATAAATATGCTAGATTGATTTTTGGAAAGCTATTATCTTTAATGCTTAGCATTGCTTTAGGATTTGTTTCGGTAATGGCTTTTAAAGGAAATAATTTTTTATCTAATATTACAGGTTCTTTTACACAAACAAGAGTTATTTGTATGTATGTAAAAAAAGAGAGTGCTATTAAAAGTTTAAGTGATGTAAAAGGTAATACAGAAATTGGAATTGCTAGTGAAAAAGGCTCAAAGAATATTACATCAGCAATTGCTAAAATAGAAAATAAAGCAAATAAAGATTTTCAAACAAAAGATTATAAAGATTATTCTTTATTAGGAGATGCTATCATGGATGGAGACATTGATGTTATTGTTGCTGATAATGCTTATATGGCTTTATTAGAAGCAAATCACGAAGGCATTGATGAAAATCTAAAGAGTTTATATAAAGTAGAAATTCAAGAAAAATTAAATTCTGTGACACAAGAAACAAATGTGACTAAAAATCCATTTATTGTTTATATGACAGGAATAGATACTTATGGGACAGTTTCAGCAATTTCAAGAGCTGATGTTAATCTTGCTGTCTGTGTTTCCCCAATTCAAAAACAAATATTAATTGTATCTATTCCTAGAGATACACAAATTACCTTGCATAAAAATGGAAAAATGGATAAATTAACGCATTCAGCTATGTATGGTATTAACGAGACAATTTCTTCTATAGAAGATTTCTTGGATTTAAAAGTGAATTATTATGCTAAGACAAACTTTAGTGGAATTACTAATATCATTGATGCCTTAGGTGGAGTAACAATTGATTCACCTTATGAATTTACAACATTACATGGTCACTATCATATTAATAAAGGAATTAATCAAATGGATGGAGATAAAGCTTTATGTTTTGTAAGAGAAAGATATGCTTTACCAAGTGGTGATTTTGATCGAGGAAGAAACCAACAAAGATTACTTAAAGCCATGATCAATAAAGCTGTTTCTCCTAAAATCATTACAAACTATTCAAATATTTTACAAGCAGTAGAAGGATGTTTTGAAACTAATATGTCATCTGAAGATATAAAATCACTTGTTCAAACGCAATTAGATGATATGTCTAAATGGAAAATGTACAATGTTCAACTTACGGGAGATCCAGAAATTTCATATAAAACATATTCTATGAAGGGTAAAAAATGTTATACAATGAAACCTAATAAAAAATCTTTGAACGGTATTATTAATGTTATTAATAAAATTGAAGATGGTAAAAGAATTACTGATCAAGATGTAAAAGGATTACAAGGTGCTTAACCTGTAATCCTTTTTAAATGACAACTCTTAATTTAAAATGGTGTTGATGAGTAGAAAATTGACAATTTCCATGGAGCTTTTCAACTGTATAAGCAATACTTTGAGTTCCAAAGCCATGATCTTTTTCTTTAGATATAGGAATACCATCTATAAAAATAGGTTCATTTAAGTAATTATTTTCAATCGAAATAAGTAGCTTACCACATTTTTCTTGCATATTTAATTCTATAAAACGTTCATTTTCTAATAACATAACAGCTTTAAAAGCATTTTCTAAACCATTAGATAGAATAGAAGTTAAATCGATATCACTAATAGACAATTGTTGAGGAATATCTAAATGATAATGAAAATCAATATTTTCATCTTTCATTCTATTTTCATAAGATGTCATAATCATATTAACAGTATCATTTAAACAATATTTCTTTCTTACAGTTTGATCGATGGCATCAAATAAAGTATGAATATATTCGATAGCATGTTCATTTTGATTATTTTCAAGATCGTTTAGTATATTGTTTAAAAAATGACGCATATCATGTCTCATTAAAATAATCTTTTTTTCATTTTCTTCCATCAGTTTCATTTCTTTTTTTGATTGTGCTTGTTTCATATAAATAAGCTTATTGGTCGTTTCTATTTTTTGCTTTTCTTCATATTGTTTAAAATAAACGGTACAGAATACAAAATAACAGATACATAAAAGAAATGGTGTAAATTCTACAGTTGTTTTATTCCCAATATAAAGAAGCTTTGTATAAACGGTAGAAAGATAATCAAATATATAATAGAAAATTGGAATGATACCAAAAGAAATAAGTTCACGTGATTGTTTTTTTAATAATTGAGAAATAGGTAAATAAACAAATTTAATAATGAAAACAAAAGAAATAATGAGTGTTAAAGAATAGGTTATATTATCTATATTCTTAATAAAAGAGGAAACAAATATTGTTGTCCAGTTACTTATTTGACAACATAAATAAGCACTTGTTATAGCAATTAAACTTGGAAATAATCGTTTTTTGAAAATTAAAACAAAAAATAATAAAAGTGGTAAATGGGTAATAAAAGGATATAAAGAAATAACAGCCGATAAATCTTTAGTAAAATAGAAAATACCTTGTAATACTAAATCAATATAAAAGAATAGAAAAAGACAAATGACATTCTTTTTATTGATTCTAATATCTAGAAATAGTGCAGAAACAAAGATACCGAATAATAAAGTTAAAGTATAACGAATAGATTCTAAAATAGTATAAATCATATGTTAATCACCTTCTTTAAACATATATTCAAAATAAGCTTCTTTAAAAGATTTAGCATAACTTCTTGCGATGGGAACTTTCTTGTGTGTTTTTGTTTCAATTTCTATAGAATTAAAATGATCAATAGCAGGCATATGAACTAAGTAACTTCGATGACATTTATAAAATGCATCATTTGTAGTTAATTCATTACTACAATGAACAAAAGTATCTAAAACTTCTAGACATTCACCATCATTTAAACAAAATAAAACTTTTTTATTTTGTGCTTCAACACATTCAATCAAATGATAATAAATTTTACGATATCCTTTATCTGTTTTAACAATAATAGATTCAGGTTCATAATGAAATGCTTGTTTACAATCATTTAAAAGAGAGCATAGTTTTTCATAAGTTGTAGGTTTTAAAAGATATCCACTTGCTTTAACATCATAGGATTCTAAGGCAAATTCAGGAGAAGAGGTTAAAAAAATAATTTTAACGACAGAATCATTTTTTCTAATTTCATGAGCTGTTTCCATACCATTTAATAAAGGCATCATAATATCTAATAAAATAACTTCGATATGACTTTTTTGATAACTATTAATTAAAGCATCCCCATGATTAAAAAGATAAATAGAAACATCTTCATGATGTTCCTTTCCCCATTTTTCTATCATTTCTTTAACTTGATTCATATATAAAAGATCATCATCACATATTGCTATATTCATATACATCACCTAATACTATTTTATCAAAATAAAAACACTTCTTATATACATTTCACACCCTAAAAACGACATTTCGCGCCAATTATAAAAAATAACAATTAAAAAAAGTAAAATAAAAGCATAGGAGGAAATGAATAATATTCAAAGAAAGGGGATAGTGAAAATGAAAATATATAAGAAAGTGATAGCATGTATACTGACATTAATGATGTTCTTTGCACAAATGCCAGTCAATGTATTTGCGGCTAATCAAAAGAATAATATACCACTTGATATTGTCTTGGTTTTAGATGTTTCAGGGAGTATGAATGATCCTATAACTTCATCTGACACTACTAAAAGAATTACAATTTTAAAAGATTCTATTAATCAATTTATTGATGCCTTTGCCCAAAATAATTCAAAGATAAATCAGGCAAATAAACAAAGTAGAATTTCGATTATTAAATTTTCAGGGGATAAATTAAATGAAGTAGGAAATAAAACTTATAAAGATGGTCAATATACTTATAATTATACGCAAATTATGAGTGACTTTTCTACCGTGACAAATGACAACAAAGCAAAGTTAGAAGATGATGTAAACAGCATTAATCCTGCAGGAGCAACACGTTCAGATTATGCAATGGAATTAGCGCTAGAACAAATTAAACAAAGTAAAAATGATGAAAGTAGAAAATATGCCAAAAGAGTTGTCTTTTTTGTAACGGATGGTCAGCCAACGACTTTGAATAATTTTGATGATGATGTCGCTAATAAAGCTATTACAGCATCAGAGGAAATAAAAAAAGATGCAGAAGTTTATACATTTGGAATGTTTTCTTTAACTGATCCATCTATTACTGGACATGTAGGAAGTGGTACTTGGTCAGATGCAGAAAAGTTTAATGCTTATATGCATGGAGTTTCTAGTAATTACCCAGATGCCCAAAGTTATAAAAACTTAGGAACTAGAGCGGAAAATAGTGCTTATTATATGGGAGCTAAAAGCTCAAATGAGGCTACAGCAATATTTAATAGTGTTATAAATAAATTATTAAGCATGACATATGCTGGCGCAGATTATACAAAAGTAACTGAAGCAAAGAAAAGAATACCAAGTGATCTAACTCTTTATACAGATGAAACAGTACAAGCATTAGAAGATGCATTAAAAGATGTAAAATATGACTTAGATATTACACAACAAGATACAGTTGATGGCTATGTAGATGCTATTAATAAAGCAATAGCGCAATTAAAATATAAAGTTGCAGATTATACAGAAGTAGATAAAGCTATTGAAAAAGCAAATAAACTTAATAAAGAAAACTATGAAGATTTTTCAAAGGTAGAAGATGCTATTAAAACAGTTGTACGTAGTAAAAATATAACAGAACAAGATGAAGTAGATGCTATGGCAAAAGCCATCAATGATGCAATTGATGCATTAGTATTCCAATTAAAAATCAAATACAATTCTAATGGTGGAACAGGAACAATGACTAATCCAGTTATTGAATTAGATAAAGAATTTACTTTCCCAAAATGTGAATATGTTGCTCCAAATGGAAAACATTTTAAAGGCTGGCAAGTAGACAATACTGTTTATAAAGTAGGAGATAAAAGAGTATTTACTAAAGATGATCAAAATAAGGAAATTAAAGCAGTTTGGGAAGAACATACTTTTGATCAAAAATTAAAAGAAGTCAATGGAGTAAGTACTTTAAAAGACAAAGCAACATGTACAACAAATGCTATCTATTATAAAAGCTGTACTTGTGGTCAAGTAAGTACTACAGAAACATTTGAAGATAAAGATACAAAATTAGGACATGAATATACAAAACAAATAAAAGATGCAAAATACTTAAAATCTCAAGGAAGTAACTGTCAAGAACATGATGCATATTGGTATGTATGTTCAAGATGTGATGCTAGTGCTAAAGATGATGAAAATGCACAAGATAAGTATTATGAATCTGCAGAAGTAGGAAATCATGTGTATGATCAAGAAGTTGAAAGTAGTGAATATTTAGCGACTCCAGCTACTTGTATGACACCTGCTAGATATTATAAGAGTTGTATTTGTGGAGCAAAAGGTACAGAAGCATTTGCAGCAACAGGTACTCATTTAGGACATGCTTATATAGAAGTTAAGAATCCACAATTTTTAAGAGAAAAAGCAACTAATTGTAAGGAACACGATACATATTGGTATGTATGTTCAAGATGTGGAAAAACATCAAAAACAATCAATAAATATTATGAAGATAAGGATTCTAAAGGAGAACATATATCAAGTGATTGGATCATTGATCAACAACCAACAGTAGCTAAAGAAGGATCAAAACATAAAGAATGTACAGTATGTAAAGAAGTGTTAGAAACAGAAAAGATTGCTAAGTTAGAAAATGTGAAAACTGAAACAAAGAAAGAAGAAACAGCTTCTAAAAAAGAAACAAAAGTAGAAAGTAAAAAAGCTGTAACAACAGGAGATAATACAAATAGTATTGTGCCAATGGCTTTACTAGGTATAAGCTTATTAGGAATTTACATTATTGTAATGAAAAAATATGTTCGTTAGAAAGTAAAAGAGAGAAGACTTGGTTCTTCTCTTTTTGTTATAATGGATAAGAGGTGATACATAATGCAGATAACAGTGATTATCTTTTTTGTAATTATATTATTCATATTTTTATTTTTAAGTTTATCAAATGAATTTATTAAAAAGACTACGTACCAATCGAAAACTCATTAGTCGTAGTGAAAACTTAAACTTTACTTTACAAAGAAGACCAGGAATCTATCGTATTGATACACAAAAATGTTATACGATAGATTTAAAGAAAGAAGAACGTGAAGAACTTAAAGAATTTTGTCAAAAAATACCATTTGTTTTTTCTACGGCGCTTTTTCCTAAAGAACATATTGAAAATGAAAATAAGGAATTCTACTATGGAATAGGGGTAGAGGAAGAATTTGCGGGAGTACTTGATATCAAGGAAAGTGAATATGTTCATTACTATCCTAAACAGTTATGTCTTTATATGTGCGTTCCTTCTCGTTCGAGTCAAATACTGACATATGAGGTTTTACAGCCCGCCTTTGATTATATGGAAAAAAATAATCTCCAACTCGCAGGAGATGTGATTTCTCAAGTGGTTTCAATGTGGAAACCAGAAGAAGAATATTTTAATTATCATAATATTTGGATTCCCATCAAATAAAAAAGCAATTTCGACCGAAATTGCTTTTTATCTTGTTCTTTGTAATGATTTTTTAAGAATAGAATCATCGATAAAGCGAATATATGTTTCTAATGTCTTTTGTCCATAAGTAAAACGTAATTTTGTTTTCTTTGGATAAGTGACTCTTTTAATTTTTCTATAATCAAATAAAACACGACCAATTAAAACTTGTTTTTGTCCAAAGAAAATAATCCATTGAATCATTAAATAGAAAACAAAAGAATAAATTGTGAAAGCATTTAATGGTAAATAAACACTATCAACATCGCCACTTAATAAATGCGTAATCATGTAATAAATACAATAAACAAGCATTACTAAATAAATAACAATAATGATTGCATAGAATATTTTTCCTTGCATGTTTAAACCACAAACCATGGTATCATCTTTCTTCTTTGTTTTAATAATTGTAGCTACGAAATTAATGACAAGATAAGTAATCCACACTAAAATAACAGCTACTAAAATAGGTAATAAATATTTTAAATCTCCCATAAAAGACGCTCCTTTAAATAATTACCTTATTATTATACAAGAAAAAACAAAAATAGTATAGTAGGAAAAATACCTATTAATAAGGTAAATATGTTACAATGATAAAAAAGGAGAACACAATGGAAATTACAAAGGAAATATTAGAAAGTATTTTAGATGCTTATAGTTATGAAATTGTTTTTGTTGATCGACAACATATTGTGCGCTATATGAATAAAACAGCTAAAGAAAGATATGGTGAGCGTGTAAAAATCAATCAAAGTTTATTTAATTGTCATAGTGAAAACTCTAAAGTTAAAATTGAAGAATTTTTAAAAAGAGCCGATGCTGGTGAAGCTGAAATGTTTGAAATTTATAATACTAAAACAGGTGAAAGAGAATTCTTTGTACCTGTTAGAGATTCTAATAAACACGTCATTGGTTATTTTGAAAGACATGAGATGCCTTGGGATGAAAGCAATCCTAAAGTTCCTGTAACTGAATATTGGAAACATAGAAGATAGCTTTGCCATCTTCTAATAGTTTCTAGCATAATATTCATCAAAAGTTAGACCACTTTTTTCTATTTTTTGGGCTAGGTCTTTTCCTACATAACGAATGTGCCAAGCTTCATAACTATACCCTGTTAGTTCTTCTTTATCTTTTGGATAACGTAAGATAAAACCATAATTACTTAGTTGGCTTAAAAACCAAGAATATTGAGGGTGATTTTCAACTTCTTCATATTTATATTGATCTAAAGCAATATCTAAGCCTAACCCCGTTGTATGTTCACTATGACCAGGACGTGAACAAGTTTCATCTGCTCTTTCTACACTATAAGTTTCTACCATATGATTATAAATTTCTTTTTGCCAAACTGTTGAACGATAGCCTGAAGTCACATACAGTTCAAAACCTTTATTTATACAAGCTTGTTTTAAAGCTTGAAAATCATCATAAACCACTTTTCTAGCAGTATGTTTACTATAAGAACTTCCATAAGTACCTGCGTTTGTATTTATTTCAACAAGATCACTCGGTTCATAGGTTTCATCTAATTGATAATATTTATTAACAATTGTATTTAAATCATTAGGATGTTCTTGTTTGATGATTTTTCCATAAAAATCAAAATCACGATTCATATTTACAAGTGTAATAACTTCTTTTTTACTTAGAGCTTGGTGTGCTTTTTGGTAGGTATCATATCTTTCTTTATATTCTTGATGATAAAAACTTATTTCAGGTGTTTGTTTCTTTTTTACCATTTTTACTTCCTGAGTATTCTTTTTAGGAAAGAAAAAACCAATACCACCAACCATACAGATTATTAATATTAATAGACTTATTCTTTTCTTCATATAAACCTCACATTTCTATATCAATATCATCATTACTAATCATTTGTTTAACATAATTTTTGAATTCTTTAATGATATCAGCTTGATCTTTTAAAATACTATGTTGACTAGCAAGAGTAGAAGTATATTCTTTAAGTGAATAAATAGTTACAACATTATCATTATAATGATTGACAAGAGGAACATATTGAATATTTTCAATACTGATTTCATCTTCTTTTTTAACAAAATCAAAACATACCATTCCTTCTAACTGATTATAAACATCTTTCATCGTACTTAAAAAATTACCTAAAGAATAAATAACAAGTGTATGATTGATTTTTTCAATAGGTTGAATTAAATGAGGATGATTTCCAATTACAACATCAACACCTAAATCAGCAAAATAATGAGCATATTCTTGTTGTAAATCAGATAATTCACTATGTCCTTCTTTCCCCCAATGAACAGCTACAATAACTACATCACTTTGAGCTTTAGCGTTGTTTACATCTTCTTTAATTTGTTCCTTATTTAATTGTCCTAATATATAAGGATACGTTTTTAATTGTTTTTGAATAGATTTATAGTTGGTTGTTTCATTAACACCAAAAGTATAAGCTAAAAGACTAAAACGAATTCCGTTTTTTTCAATGACTCTTATTGTTTGCCGGTCTTCTTGATTTTCATATAGCCCAGAAAAGAGAATATCGGAATGTTGTTTCCAAATATGTGCAGATGATATCAAAGCATTTTTTCCTAGATCCATGGAATGATTTGTAGCACTAGAAACCATATTAAATCCTGTATCTTGTAGATCATCAATTAAAGATTCAGGAGAATTAAAATTAGGATAACCTTTAATTCCATAAGAATCACCAGCAATCAAAGTTTCTTGATTAATATAAGCTAAATCATGATCAGAAATATATTTTTTTATATTTTGATAACAAGGTTTAAAATTATAAGTTGTATCATTTCCCTGTTTTAAGGCATATTGATAAACATTTTCATGGATAATATTGTCTCCTACTGCAACAAAGGAAACAGTAGGGTAGGATGTGTTTTTTTTATTTTTTTTATGTATTGTTCTAGGTTGGATAGGAGTAGAATAATAAGAAAATATAAAATAAAAAAGTAAACATAGTGTTATTAAGAAAGTAATTGAAACAAAGAATATTTTTTTCTTATTTATTTTTTTCATATATTTTCCAGCCTTTCCTTTTGATTATAAATATATTATTATTAATTTAATAAAAAATAAACATTTTGGAGAAAAAAAATGAAAAACAGTGAAACATGTGAACGATATGAAATAGAATACCAAAACGCCGATTATTATGGTGAATATAAATATGCGGATTTATTATCAAAGCTTTCTAATCTTGCAACTAAAAATGCGATGGAAATAGGTTTGTGGAAGGAAAATTTTAATGGAAAATATGGTTGGGTATTAGTTAAGCAAACAGTTAAATTAAAAAGACCACTATTAGTAGGAGAGGAACTGATAGTTTCTACCCGTGCTAAAGGGGAAAGAAAAATTCAATATTTTAGAACCTATGATTTAAAAATCAATGATGAAGTTGTAGGAGGCATTTATTCTATTTGGACATTAATAGATATTGAAAAAAGAAGAATTGTCAGACCACAAAAAGTAGGAATTACAATTCCTGAATGTGAAGAATATTCGAGTTTTGTAGAAAAATACGAGCCGCTTTTAGATATAGAGACTCAAAAAGTTCAAACAAGAGAAGTCATGTATAGTGATATTGATTTAAATAAGCATATGAATAATGCAAGATATCTTGAATGGGTCATGGATCTTCTTCCTCAAAACGTATTAGAAAAATATTTTATTGGAGAAATGACAATGCACTATCAAAAGGAAATTGCTCCAGAGAGTATTGTGGATTTATATTATGGACAAGAAGATGATCATTTTAAAATAGAATTTAAGATTGCAGAACAAATACATTTTGTTATATCAGGAAGATTTAAAGAAAAGAAAGAATAATGGATAAAGTTATATCATAATATACTAAGAAAAAAGTGATTCTCATTTAAAATAAGAATCACTTTTCTTATCTATTAATACATTGCAGGAGTTGGAACTTCGTTTTTAGAAGTATCTTTTGCATCGGCAATACCTGCTTCGGTTGTAATGAATAATGAAGCAATACTGCAAGCATTTAATAATGCGCTACGAGTGACTTTAGTTGGATCAATGATTCCTTTTTCAAACATATCGACCCATTGTCCATTTTTAGCATCAAAACCATAATTCTTTTGCGCAGTTTTTTGGCTTTCAACAATATCTTCTGCATTATATCCAGCATTTTCAGCAATTTGTTGAATTGGAGCAAATAAGGCTTCCATGACAATATGAATACCTTTTTGAACATCTACATTATCAGATTTTAATTGAGGTTTAACTTCTTTATATGCTTCTACTAAAGCAGCACCACCACCAATAACAATACCTTCTTCAACAGCGGCTTTAGTGGCATTTAAAGCATCTTCAATACGTAATTTCTTTTCTTTTAATTCACTTTCAGTTGTTGCGCCAACTTTAATTGTTGCCACACCATTTGATAATTTACCCAAACGTTCTTTTAATTGTTTTTGATCATAAGAAGAAGTTGTTTTCGCTAATTGATTTTCAATACTTTCAATACGTTGTTTTAAATTATCTGATGGATTATTACCAGCAATCATTGTTGTATGATCTTTTGTAACGATTACTTTTTTAATTGTTCCTAATTGATCAAGAGTAACATCTTTTAATTCCATAGAAATATCTTTATTAATAAAGGTACTACCAGTTAAAGCAGCAATATCTTGTAATAATTCTTTTTGGTTATCTCCAAATCCAGGAGCTTTTGTTGCGACAACATTGAATGTTCCTCTTAGTTTATTTAAAACAAGGGTTGAAATAACTTCGTTTTCAAAGTCATCAGCAATTAATAATAATGGTTTATTACTTTGAACGATTTGTTCAAGGATTGGAAGAATTTCTTGTAAATTATTGATTTTATGATTTGTAATAAAGATATAAGGATTTTCCATTTCAACAGTCATTTTATCATGATCTGTGACCATATAAGGAGAAACATATCCTTTATCATATTGCATACCTTCATTGATTTCTAAGACGTTGTCAAAACTATTAGATTCATCAACGTTGATAATTCCATTTTTACCAACTTTATCCATTGCTGAAGCAATCAATTGCCCAATTTCTTCATTACCAGCCGAAATAGTCGCTACTGAAGCAATATCTTGACTTGTTTCTACTTTATGTGAATTTTTCAAAACAACATCAGCAACTTCTTTACCTGCTTTTTCAATACCTTCACGCATTAAAACAGGATTAGCTCCTTTATCTACAGCTTTCAATCCATTCACGATCATATTTCGAGCAAGAATAGTTGCTGTGGTTGTACCATCACCTGCTACATCATTAGTTTTATTGGCTACTTCATATACAAGTTTAGCACCCATATTTTCAAATTTATCTTCAAGTTCTATTTCCTTAGCGATACTTACACCATCATTTGTAATTAATGGAGAACCATAACCTTTATCTAAGACCACATTACGTCCTTTAGGACCTAATGTGACACTTACCGCATCCGCTAAAACATTAACACCTTTTAACATTGATTGACGTGCATCATTTGAAAATCTTACTTCTTTACTCATAAATATCTGCCCCCTTATTCAAACTTAGCAATAATATCTTTTTCATCAATAACAATATAATCTTGATCCTCAACAGTCACTTTCGTACCTGAATATTCTTTATAAATTACACGATCATTTTCTTTTAATGATGAAGTACATTCATCACCAACGGCAATGATATTTGCAATCGAAGGAACTTCTTTCTTTTCTGTTGATAAAACAATTCCACTTGCTGTCTTATTTTCTTTTTCTTCTTTTTTTATTAATACAAATTTATGCAATGGTTTAATCATACTATTCACTCCTTTAGCACTCACCATATCCTTGTGCTAATTTGTATTATAGACTCTTATGTTAACTGAATATGAATTGTTTAGCGCTCTAGCAAATCAAGTGCTAAACGTAGTTACAAAAAAGTGCCTACTTTACCAAATAAAAAAGATATTTTAAGATGTTGATGAAAGGAAGGATAAGAAATGATTAATAAAGAAAATTGGAAAGAAAATTATACACATATTTCAAATGAAGTTATTGATAATGAAAAGGTTTTAAGAGTTATTAAAAGTGGAAAAATTAATGAATATGATGAAAATACGTACGCTAAATTAGTTGATTCATCATTTCATAATGGAATTATTGAAGTAAAGATGCTTAGTCGTTTATTAAAAGAGGCACCAGATTTTGCGAGAGGATTTATTGGTATTGCATATCGTATTCATGAAGATGATACAAAATTTGAATCATTTTATGTAAGACCTACAAATGGTAGACAATGTGATGACCCGGTAAGGAAACAACATGGTTGTCAATATTTTTCTTATCCAACCTATACATTTGCCTATTTTAGAGAACACGACATTACAAAATATGAAAATCAAGTAGACATTGACTTAAATGAATGGATTAGTTTAAAAGCGGTGATTGAAGATGAAAAAGCAATTTTCTATTTAAATGATGATCTTCAACCATTATTAGTGGTCGATCAAATGATTCATGATAAATCAATGAGAGGAAATATTGGTTTCTTTGTAGATATTGGAACAGAAGCTTTCTTTAAAGATTTAAAAATTACTTATTTTGATTAAAAGATAATTTCTAGAGGTCTAACAGCGTTAGACTTCTTTTTTTATGGCTTTCATATTTTGTAATATTTAACCTTTTAAATGGTAGAGATGTTAAAATTATATTCAATATCTTTTTTTTGATGAGATTAGGAAAATTATTGCATTTTTAAATGTAGAAGGTTTCCTTTTGACAAAATTTTAATTTGATATAATAAAGATAGAGGAAGGTGGAAATACCAATGAGAATGTATCTAATTATGAAAGATTTTATAAATTCAAATATATATCTCTCACTAGATTACTTTGTTCAAAAGTATGATGTTTCAAAAAGAACGATTCAAAATGACTTATCATACTTAATGCGTATTTCTCCTCGAAAAGGTTTTACATTTCATAACAAAAGAGGTTCTGGATATCTCTTAGAAATAACAAATGAAGAATTGTTTAAAGATTTTATGGAAAGCTTAAATGAAGGTATTTATTTTCAGGTTAAAGAAAGACCAGCACAAATTTTAGCTTATCTTGCTATTCAAACTGGATATATTTCTATGAATAACATTGCAGATACTTTTCAAGTATCTAAGACTGTTATAAAGCATGATATGAATGATGTTGAAAATCTAGCAAAGAGTTATCATTTTGAATTAGAAAGAAAAACACATTATGGTATTTTGTTACGTTATGAATTGACATCTTTTAAAAAGTACTTAGTTGAAGAATATTTAAATCAAAATGTTTTTATTCAAACGGCAGTAAATGATGTTATTGAAGAATTTAATGACATTGAACAAAAGTTAATTAGACAGTTGAATAAAGAAGGATTGAAAATCAACTATAATGAACTTTTAAATGTGATTGAGTATTTAAAAATTGTTATTTATATTGCACATAGACAAGATGAACAAAAAGAGGAATTTATTTTTGATAAAAATAATGAAATTCATCGAATTGTTGAATTCTTAGTTGGAATATTAGAAAAGAAATATGCTATAGGATTAAGTAAAAAAAGCATAGAAGAGATTTTAAAAGTTTTACAAAAAAATATAAAAAGAGAAATAGGTTCAATATCTTCTTTTACAAATTATTTAAAAGAAGACATTGAAGAATTTATAAAACAAATAGATGAAAAATATGATACGAAATTTCTTGAAGATGAAGACTTTAAGAAAATGTTGTTAACACATGTTTCATTATTAATAGATAGATTACATAATAAAATTTCATATCAAAATCCATTAGCCAATGAGCTAAATATTACATACCCAATGATGTTTAATATCGCTCTTCAATTTTGTAGCATGTTACATGAAAAATACAACGTTGAAGTGACATTTGATGAAATTGGTTTTGTAGCGATGCATTTTGCATCACATATGGAAAAGGAAAAACAAGGTAAATTGTTATCTTATAATCGTATTGGAATTGTTTGTTCATCAGGTGGTGGAAGTGCTTATATGATCAAGATACAAATTGAATCATTATTTCCTCAAGCAGAGGTACAAACATTTTCATTTTTACAACAAGATGAATTGAAAACATTTCAACCTGATTTAATTTTTACAATCATGCCTTTATCTCAAGAAATCAAGGCACCAATTATTTATATTAAAGAACTACTTGATGATAGAGATTTAGTTAAGATTAAACAAATTTTACAATGTGAAGAATATGATCCTTATACTTTGATTCAAGATAATCCTATGTATTATTCATTTTTTTCTAAAGATTTTTTTAAATTTATAGAAGCAGATAGTTATGAAAATATTATTCGGATGATGGGACAGGAATTAGAGGAAAAAGGTTATGGTAAAAAAGGCTATACTGATTTGATTTTTGAACGTGAATCGTATGTAAGTACTATTTATACAAATGGAGTTTGTATACCCCATCCACTTGAAACAGATGCACTTAAAAATATGATTTCTGTAGCTATTTTAAAGAAACCATTTGTACAAAATGGCAAAGAAATAAAAATAGTTTTTATGATTTGTTTAAAGAAAGATCAAGTTGAAATGTATAAAGTAATAACTAAAAAGTTATATCGTTTAATGCAAAAGAGTAATTATGTTGAAATGTTAACGAAGGTTGATTCTTTTGAAGAAATGATGAATTTAATGAAAGAAATAGGAGGTGGAAATAATGAATAGTGAATTGCTAAAAGAATTGAGTAATGCTGATAGTGTAGCATCAGTAGAAGATGAAGTAAGATCGATTCTCTATCGAGAATTAGCAAAATATAGTGATGAAGTTTTTAGTGATCGTTTAGGAAGTATTATTTTTCATAAAAAAGGGACTTCACCAAATCCTTTAAAAATCATGTTTTGTGCTCATATAGATGAAGTAGGTTTTATGGTAAGACATATTTCTGATATTGGTTTTGTATATTTAGTAGCTTTAGGTTCAGTTTTAAATAAAAGCAAAGAAATGCAAATGGTTAGAATTACGACGCAAGATGGTAAAAAAGTGGAAGGCTTATTAAATGTGACTAAAGATAGCAACGGTAACGTTAAAGAAATGTACGTTGATATTGGAGTTGATAGTGCAGATGAAGTAAAAGCTTTAGGAATTGATGTTGGTGACATGGTTTGTTTTGCTAGTGAAGCAAGACAGATTCAAGATAAAGTGATTGCTGGCAAGGCAATGGACGATCGAACAGGATGCTATGTCATGATAGAAGCGATGAAAAGAATTCATGGAAATGTTGAAAATGATATTTATTTTGTAGGAACAAGTAGTGAAGAAGTTGGTGTAAGAGGTGGTAAAACAGCGACTCATCTTATTGATCCTGATATTGTTTTTGCACTTGATGTTGCGAATAATCCAGAACTTGTTAAAAACTATACGAATCATCGTTTAATTGGTAAAGGGCCAATGATTGTTCATTATGACAAAACTCTTTCACCAAATAAAAAATTGATTAAATATGTTAAAGAATTAGCCAATAAACATGGAATACCTTATCAAAGCGATATGTTCGGTGGAGGAGGAACAGATGCTGGAAATGCACACTTAGAAAAAGGTGGACGTTTGGCACTTGTTTTAGGAATACCACTTAGATATTGTCATGGATCTTATTCATTTGTTCATAGTGATGATTTAGAAAGTTTGACACAGTTAGTTAACTGCTTAATAGATCATTTGACATATCAAGATTATCAAAATTTTATTAATTTTATTGGAGGATAAACAAATGACAGAAACGGAACAAATTATTGTAGGATTAATTTCTTCAGCTGGACAAAGCAAATCTTTAGCTTTTGAAGCGTTGAAGAAAGTAAAAACAGGTGAATATGATGAAGCAAGAAAGATATTAGAACAAGCTAAAGAAGCTGATTTACAAGCTCACACTGTTCAAACAAAGCTTATTCAAGCCGAAATGTCAGGCTCTGGAAATAAGCCAGAAGTTGGGTTATTAATGGTTCATGCACAAGACCATTATATGACTTCTCAATTAGCAAGAGATCTAATTGAAGAACTAATAAATGTATTTGAAGCAAAGGAGGGTAAATAATGAGAATTGTATTATGCTGTGCAGGTGGACTTTCTACAACAATGCTTATGAATAGTATGAAAGATACAGTACATAACAGTGCAAAATTAAATGATGCTGATTTTGATTTTATTGCTATTCCAATTGATATTCTACAATCTGAAGCAGACAATTGTGATGTTTTAGTTTTAGGACCACAAGTTGCACATAAATTAGATGCAGTAAAACCTATCATCGAACCTCGTAAGATTCCTTATGTTATTGTTGATCAAGAAACATATGGGAAAATGGATGGGGCAACTGTCATGAAACAAGCGTTAATTGCGCGTAGAAAAGCAGATTTAAAAAAATAATTTTATGGGGAGGAAAAAAACGATGTACTCAAAATTTGAGAACTTTATGAAAAAGTATTTAGCACCGCTTGCTGATAAAATGGATAAAGAAGTTCATTTGAGCGCTGTTAAAAAAGCAATGGTTGCAATGACACCGTTGTTAATTATCGGTAGTTTTTGTTTGATTCCAGAAGCAATTCCAAATATGATTGGAGAAAAACATGTAATTTCTCAATGGATCTTAGCAAATTTGGATATTATCTATATTCCTTATAATGTAGGTATGGCTTTAATGTCAGTTTATGTTACTGTAATTATTGCATATCAATTAGCTACCTCTTATAAGTTAGATATTCCAGGATGTGTAACAATGGGATTAGTCTCATTCTTAATGTTAGTTGTAGAATTCACAGAAGATGGTGGAATTTCTAAAACTTATTTAGGACCTAAAGGTTTATTCTGTGCAATGTTTGCAGGATTTATCGCTGTTGAATTATTCCGTTGGTGTAAAAAGAAAAACTTTACAATCAAGATGCCAGATACAGTACCTGATTTCGTATCTCGTTCTTTTGAAATGATTCCTATTTCAGTAATCATTATTGGGTTCTTCTTAATTGTACGTATTGTTTGTGTCAATGTATTAAATACAATGCCACCATTAATCTTTACAGCAATCTTTGCACCATTAGTAGGATCTATGGATAATCCAATTGCTTATACTTTCTTAAAAATGTTACAAGCTTTAATATTCTTCTTTGGTATTCATCCATCAGTATTAAGCCCAATTACAAGTCCAATTTCGACTCAATTCTTAGCAGAAAATATTGCTGCTGTTCAAGCTGGTCATGTAGCAACTCACTTCTATGCTCCTGGACCTGAATCAGCATTTGGTAACTTTACAGGTAGTGGTGTTACTATTGGTTGTGTATTCTGGTGCTTAATGAGTAAGAATAAAGCTTTAAAACAAGTTGGTAGATTATCATTTATTCCAGCATTATTTGGAATTAATGAACCAATTCTATTTGGTGCGCCAATCGTATTAAATCCAATGTTCTTTATTCCATTTGTTATTTGTGGTGGTATTATTGGTTCATTAGGTGGATGGGCGATGTATTTAGGTATTATGAAATGTTCAACCTTTACACCACCATATGTAGGTGTATTCCTAGAAGGATTCTTAACGAATATGGATCCTATGTCTATAGTTGTTAATGCAGTACAATTAATACTATCTATTTTAATATGGTATCCATTTGTTAAATCATATGAAAAGACTTATGGTAATAAAGAAGAAGAAACTAATGCTATCAGTGCAGAAGATGCAGCTATCTTAGACGATTTAGACTTAGACTTCTAATTAATAGGCAAGTTTCGACTTGCCTTTATTTGTAGGAGGATTAAAAATGGCAAAAAGAATAAATAAAATACAAGAATTTTTAGATGAAAAAGATATAGATGCTTTATTAATTAAAAGTAAAACAGTAAAAAAATGGATGAATACTATGACTGGTAGTGGTTGTCAAGTATTGATTACAAAAGAACATGGCTATTTAATTGTAGATGGGCGTTATATTACAGAAGCCAAAGAAAAAGAACATGATTTAGAAATTATATTACATAATCCACATTTAACGGGACGTAATTATTTAGGGACAGTAGAAGAAATATTAAAAAAAGAAAATTGTAAAACGCTAGGTGTAGAAGCGTATCAAGTATTAGTTAAGGAATATCAAGAAATAGAAAAATTAGGGATAGAAGTTCTTTTATTGGATCAAGAAATTGCTCATCTTCGTATTGTTAAAGAAGATGAAGAAATTGAAGCTATGAAAAAATCAATTGCAATTACTGATGAAATCTATCAAAAAGTAATTGAACACATTCATGTAGGAATGAGTGAATATGAAATTAGCGCTTTAGTACAATATTATTCAATTGCATCTGGTGCACAACAAATGTCTTTTGATACAATAGTAGCAACAGGTGAAAGAACAGCCTTACCACATGGTCGTCCAACTTCAAGAAAAGTAAAAGCTCATGAACCTATTATGATTGATTTTGGTATTCAATATCAAAATTATCAATCAGATATGACACGTATGTGTTTTATTGGAGAACCTGATCCAAAAATCAAAGAAATCTATGATGTTGTTTTAAAGGCACAACTCGCTGGTCTTGGTGCTATTAAAGCAGGAGCTAAGGGAAAAGATGTAGATAAAGCAGCTAGAGATGTGATTGAGGCTGCAGGTTATGGTGAATATTTTAATCATGGTTTAGGACATGGATTAGGAATTGGTGAAGATGGTGAAGGACCAACTTTAAATTCAAAGAGTGAAACAGTTTTACAAGAACATATGATGATGTCTTGTGAACCAGGTGTTTATGTTCCTGGTGTTGGTGGTGTTCGTATTGAAGATGATGTTGTTATTATTGATGGTGTAGGTGTACCATTAAATAAAACAACAAAAGATTATATTATTTTGGAGGATAAATAAATGAAGTATGATTTTAATGAGGTTCATAATCGTTTAGGTACTTATTGTACACAATGGGATTATATACAAGATCGTTTTAATAAAAAGGATTTAATACCATTTTCAATATCTGATACAGATTTTATTATTCCTAAACCTATTACTGAAAAAATATTTGAAGTGGCACATCATCAAATTTATGGATATACAAGATGGAATCATCATGATTTTAAATCATCTATTACAGGATATTTTGAAAGAAGACATCATACACATATTGAAGAAGATTGGATCTTATATAGTCCTACTGTGATGTATTCAGTTTCCTTATTGATTCGTTTATTAAGTCAACCTCATGATAAAGTATTAACATTTGAACCTATGTATGATTCATTTTATACAGTTATCCAAGATAATGATAGACAATTAGTTGCTCATCGTTTAATATCAAAAGATGGGACATTTGAAATAGATTTCGATCTTTTTGAAAAACAAGTACAAGAATGTCAATTATTATTACTTTGTTCTCCACATAATCCAACAGGAAGAATTTGGACAAAAGAAGAAATGGATCAAATAATAAAGATATGTAAAAAATATCAAGTAAAAATTATTTCTGATGAAATTCATATGGATATTCAATTAAGAGATAGAAAACATATCCCTTTATTATCTTATATTCATGAATATGATGAACTTTATACAGCAGCTTCATCTAGTAAAACATTTAATACACCGGGATTAATTGGTTCATATTTAATGATACCAAATGAAGAAGTTAGAGAAAAATTCTTGATGCATACAAGAAGAAAAGATTTCTTAAATTCTGTAAGTATTTTTGGTATGTATGCGACAATGATAGGTTATACACAATGCGATGATTATATTGATCAACTTAATGATTATATTAAAGAAAATATGAAAATTGTAGAAGAATTTATAAAAGAAGAGTTGCATGATTTTAAATTTAAAACACCAGATGGAACTTATTTAGCTTGGATTGATGCAAGAGATGTTCCATATACTGCTGAAGAAATACAAGATGCTTTAGTGAATGTTGGTGGAATTGGGATTATGAAAGGTGAAATTTATGGTGGCCCAAAATATTTAAGAATGAATATAGGGTGTCCACAATCTAAATTAAAAGAAGGATTGCGAAGATTTAAAATAGCAATGGATGCATTATATTCAAAATAGGAGGTATTTATTATGCATTATTTATTAATTAAAATTCAATTACTGTGGGCTAAACATACAAAATGGCTAGATAGAAATCCTGTAAAAGTTCCAGTAAGTAAACGTGTTATAGCTTATGCTATTGATTGGGCAGTTGGCGGTATTATTAGTGGTTTTCCTGCTGTTTTATTCTATGGGGGAGTTACTGGTAGATCAGATATGTTTAGTGATCTTTATGTTTTTCCTAGCTTAGGTTTTCCAACGTATTGGTCCTATCTTGCAGGTATATTATGTATTGTTGTGGCTTTTGTTTATTATATTTATATTCCTTATAAGAAATATCCAGGACAAACACTCGCAAAACATTGGTTAAAAATAAAGATTGTAAATAATGATGATTATAGTGATGTGAGTTTAAAAACTTTGATTATTAGACAAGGGGTTGGATTATTCTTATTAGAAGGTTCGGCTATTGTTGTTACTAATTATTTAAGACAAATGCTTACACTAGCAACAGGTTTCTATTTTGACTATTATTTAAAAATGATTGGTATGGTTATTACAATGATTTCAGGAGTTTTTGTTCTAGGATCAGCTTCTCAAAGAAGTATCCATGATTATCTTGCTAAGACAAGAGTTGTGGGTGAAGATGAAAAACCAGCAAAAATAAAAGAAAAAAAGAATAAAAAAAATAAAAAGAAAAAATAATGCATAATAGTAAAATATAAAGAACAATGTCTTATCATTACATTGTTCTTTTTTTATACAATTTGAATGAAAAGAGAATTGATGACTTCAGTCAGTTGAGCACATGAAATGTGCGAAATAGAAAACCACCTGCTATGCGGGTGGTGCAATAATAAATAGTGGCTAAAAAAGCAAATTCTTTAGCACATCGTCTTCACACCAAAGTATAGACGAAAAGTGATATATAATCAACTAAGAGAAGACATAGGAGAAATATTGAGAACACTCTGCCGATATAAAGGGGTGGAGATAATAGAAGGGCATTTGATGAGTGATCATGTACATATGTTAGTAATGATACCACCAAAGTTAAGTGTGTCATCATTCATGGGATACTTGAAAGGGAAATTCGCATTGATGATTTTTGATAGACATGCAAACTTGAAATATAAGTATGGAAATAGACATTTTTGGGCAGAAGGGTATTATGTGAGTACAGTAGGATTAAATGATCAAACCGTCGCAAAATATATAAGAGAACAAGAGTAACATGATATTGCAATGGATAAATTAAGTGTGAAAGAATATGATGATCTTCAACCATTATTAGTGGTCAATCAAATGATTCATGATAAATCAATGAGAGGAAATATTGGTTTCTTTGTAGATATTGGAACAGAAGCTTTCTTTAAAGATTTAAAAATTACATACTTTGATTAACAAAGAATGTGATTATCAATTTTTTATTAAGTAAAGGATTAAATAATAAATTGATGTTAAAAAGTGCTATTACAAAATGTATTATCGTAATAGCCTTTTTGTATACTTTAAAATCTTATATTATATGAATTGATAAGATATAAAAATTAGATAAAAGGAAAAATATTTAACTGGTTAAATGACATATATACATAATTTTAATACCGTAGCTGTCAAATAGACGTATGTTGTTCATTTTTTTGAGAGTTAAAAGAATTAATATTTTCCTCTCATTAAATGTACAGAGGCAAGAATAATATCAATTATATATTTAATAGAATATTCATTATATTTATTTTCTAATGAAGGAACAATAAGCTTTTCATCGAAGAAGTTTATAGAAATATCATCATTACAAGTAATTAACCAAGTTTTGATATTTAGTTTTTTAATTTTTGATATAAGCTTTTTATCAAGCCTAAAGATTGTGCCATTAGTAGATATAACAATTAATAACTTTCCTTGAGAAAAATAAGTGTTTTCAAAATCAATATCACAAATAACAACTGGGATAAATAAAGAACTGAACTTTGTTTGTATATAATTGCAAATAATCCTATTGTCACCTTGAGCATAAAGATATATAACATTACTTTGTAAGATATCATTAACTAATTTATTTAGAAGAGAATTATTTAAATTGGTAGATATGTAGTCTATCATTTTTATAATATTGGTTGAAAATAACTTGATATTATGTGGCAAGTCATTTTCTTTAGAAAATATTGTAGTTTTTTCATTTATTTGTTTACTATAATCTAAGCATGCATCTCTAAACTCTAAATATGAATTGTATCCCAAATTTTTTACACATTTTGATATTTGCCCTTTTGATGTATAACATTTTTTAGCGACATCTTCAATCGTTAAATGATTAATGATATGGATATTAGATTTAATATATGCACAAAATACATACATCGATGAAGTAGGGGCATATTTGTTTAAAAATTCATTGATTTTATCTACAAGCATAATAACTATTTCTCCGTTTTAGATAAATTATACTCAAAAAAATCTCATTGTCATTAAATACAATGAGATTTTTATAATTACTATAACACGTTACCATTACTTTCAATTACTTTTTTGTACCAGTAAAAAGAATCTTTTTTATATCTTTTCCATGTTCCCTGACCATAATCGTCTGCATCTACATATATATAACCGTAACGTTTACTTCTTTCAGAAGTTCCAGCACTAACAATATCAATACATCCCCATGAGGTGTATCCAATAACGGGTATACCTTCGTCAATACATTTACCGATTTGGTCAATATGTTCCTTTAAGTACTTTATTCTATAATCATCGTGTATTTTTTTATCTGATGTAAGGATATCATATGTACCAAGACCATTTTCTGTAATAAAAATTGGTTTACGATATCTATCCCAAATTTCATTGATTGCTATTCTAAGTCCAATAGGATCAATCTGAAATCCCCAATCTGTAATTTCTAATGAATTGTTTCTTATTTTTTCAGGATGAAATTCATCATATCTTTTTTGTTCAGGAAGGAAGGCAAGAATTTTATCCTTTTTATTAATTTTTTCACCGGTACAATTACTGTAGTAGTAACTAAATGAATTGAAATCAACTGTATTTTTATTTATTATTTCTAAATCATCATATTCTATTTTAATATTGATCTTATTTTTTCTAAAATATTTTTTTGCATAAGAAGGGTATATTCCTTTTGATAATACATCAAAGAAAAAATAATTGATTCTATTTGCATTTTGTGTCAATAAGACATCTTTTGGAGAATTTGTATATGGATAAAATAATGACATACCTACCATAGATCCAATTTTGAAATTTGGATTTATTTTTTTTGAAATTTTTTTAACTAAGGCACTTGCAACAAATTGATGATGTAACGCTTGAAAAGTTGCACTATTTGGATTGCATGTTTTTTCAATGAATATTGCAGCACCAGAATAGGGAACGTTTAATGACATATTTATTTCATTGAACGCAATCCAATACTTTACTTTATCTTTGTACCTTGTTAAACACGTTTTAGCATATTTTATAAATAAATCTATTAATTCTCTGCTTTGCCAACCATTATATTTTAATGCTAAATTTAAAGGGGTTTCGTAATGTGATAGTGTTACTAAGGGTTCGATGTTATATTTCAATAATTCATTAAACACATTGTCATAAAATTTTAATCCTTCTTCATTCGGTACTTTTTCTTCACCAGTAGGATAAATTCTAGGCCAACTAATCGACATTCTAAAACATTTAAATCCCATCTCGGCCATTAAAGCAATATCTTCTTTATAATGCTCATAAAAATGAGAACCTTCACGTTTAGGATAATATTCATTTTTGTGTAAGCCATGCAATATTTCATTAACGGTTTGGTAGGAAACAACTTCTGTATTTTTGCCTTTACTAATATTTTTTGGTACAAATTTTACCATATCAGCTGTACTTAGCCCTTTGCCATCTAAATTATAACCGCCTTCTAATTGATTGGCGGCAGTTGCCCCACCCCATAAAAAATTTTTTGGGAATGTACTCATTATTTATTTTCCTCCTTTTCTAGCGTTTGTTTGTTAGCCATATTGACAAAAGGAAGATAGATTAGTACACAAATTATAAATACAATAATAACGGAAAGTGCGGTTCCTAATGAGCCACCCGCGGATAAGAATGCTTTGATTGGTTGAGGTGTTGTCCATCCAACGTCTAATGTTCCGGGCAAAACGATACCAGATGATATTAATAGAGCACCAATTCCCATAGAAATAAGGGGCGACAAAATAAAAGGAACTATTAGTATTGGATTTAAAACAATTGGCATTCCAAAGATAATTGGTTCATTTATACAAAATAATCCGGGAATTAGAGATAACTTGGCCGTCTTAGTATAATCGTCTCTTTTCCAGTTGCTTTTTTTTGACAAGATTAATATAGCAACAATTAAAGCTAAGGTGTTTCCTGTTCCACCAATGCAGCCATAGTTTTCAAATAGTGTAAACCATGTGATTGGATAAGGTGAGCCGGCAACTGTTCCTGCTTGAGCAGCATATTGCAAATTAGCAACATTTAATGCAGAATATAATGCAACATGAATAGGTTGAACGGTAAATGTTCCATGAATACCAACTGACCAAAGAATCATAGCAATAAGTATTAAAATCAATGGTGTTATTGGAGAGGTACCTATCAATTGAATAGGAGATTTTAATATATTATATAATAGTGTATTAATTCCTTCTGGTTCAAAAAAATGAATAATGTAAGCAACTATTGCAAACATAAAAATAATAATTGAGGAAGGAATAACTACTCTAAACGAATTTGCAACTTCTGGTGGTACTTGAGCTGGCATTTTAATATGTAATTTTTTATTTTTAGATAATTTGCTAAATAAATACCCAACTAATAGACCAATAAAAATTGCTACAAATAATCCATTTGCTCCTAGATAGGAATCTGTTAGCATATTATCTGTTTTAGGAGGATATAAAGTAAAAAATACAGCAAGGGCAATTAGACCAGTTTTTGTTTCATCTTCATGATGTTGTCGAGCCATGTTTTTTGCTATCAAAAATACAATGAAAATAGCCATAATATTAATTGTTCCATTTTGAATAGGAGATAAAATATCTTGATATTTATCTAATTCTGGAATGACAGAAATTAATAATTGTCCAATAAATCCTGTTGAATTAAAGACTACACAATTTATGCATACTGCTATTGATCCAACAAATGTTAAAGGAAAAATTTGTATAAATGCATCTCTAATTGCAATTAATCCTTTTATATTATTAAGTTTAACTGCAAAAGGAATAAAGTGCTTTTCAAAAAAGTCATTTAATTTTTTCATAGTTATCACCATCTTTCTATTATTTTTTATTTATTAGATGAATATTATCATTAAAAGAGATGAAATCATGATAATACACATAAAATAAATAAAAGTGTAAAAGTATCTCTTTATGCTTAAAGTATATATAGGAATACTTGTAAATTCAAAAAAGTTTCCATAATAGGAAACTTTTTTAATGCAACGAATATTCAAGTTATCTTATTATCTTTTCCATATCAAAAGGAAGTAAACATTCAATTTTTATTGTTTGATAAGTTAATGGATGAATAAACTCTAAACAATAAGCATGTAAAGCCATTCTTTTAATCATAGAAGAAGTTTTTCCATAAAGAGTATCTCCTATAATAGGATGATGTAAATGATTCAAATGAACTCTTATTTGATGTTTTCGACCAGTTTCAATTTGACATTTTACAAGAGTATAATTTCCTTTTGTTTTAATTTCTTTAAAATGTGTTAAAGCATCTTTACCTGTTTTAGAAATACACATTTTATTTTTACTATGACGGTCTTGACCGATAGGTAAATCAATAGTTATTTCTCTTTTAGGTAAATGTCCTTGAATGATGGCAAGATAGGTTTTCTTGATTTCTTTAGAAGCAATTAAAGCATCAAAGTAAGGTTGTAAAAGTGCACATTTACAAAACATCACAAGACCGGTTGTATCTCTATCTAAACGATGAAGATAACGAATCGGTAAATCTTGATAGCTTTGTTGGTAATAATAACTCATATAATTACAAAGTGTATTCATCTTATTTTTATCATCAGGATGAATAATGAGGTTGCTTGGTTTATTGACGACACAAAGCAAGTCATCTTCATAGATGATTTCTAAGGAACTTTCTTGTTCAACAAAGTCTCTGCCTTGTTCATAGGCTTTAATTGAAAGAATATCTTTATCTTTTAAAATGGTTTGATAATCAACATAAGTATTATTTAAAGTATAGTCTTTATTTTGACGAAGTAAGTGAATTGTTTTTTTAGAAAGATGCAGATAATGAAAGAATTCAAGAAGTGTCATTCCTTGAATTCTTTCATCAATTTCTATTACTAAATGATTCTTTTCTTTATGATAATGCATACACTGTTACTTTGATATCAATTGTGATATCTAAACCTTGTAAAGTATCTAAAACGCCACGTTTTTCTTTTTTAATATGATAATAGTGTGGTGTCATCATTAAAAGATTTAAAGCATCTTCACGATTAGAAATATGAACTTTTTCTTTAAAGTCATAACTTTTCACTTGATTAAAATCTAAACGAATATACTTATCACTCTTTACTTTGATTTCATCATAAATCAATTCTTTAATTTCGATTAAATGTTGATTATTAGCAGTAACATGAACAATATAACCATCTTCTTTTAATGCTCTTTTTAATTCATCTTGATTTACTACTGTAAATAAAGCACAGATAAAATCTAAACTATGATCTAAGATAGGAATATTTTTAGAATTTCCTACAAGCCAAGTAACATCTTTACGATAACGTGTCGCCATATCAATAGCAATCTTGGAAATATCTAAACCATAGATATCACTGTTTTCAAAATGTTTCTTTAAACCTTGAGTATAATATCCTTCTCCACATCCTAAATCTAAAATACTTAAATCATCTTGATGTTTGAATTCATCAATACACGTAATCACTTGATTTAAGATAGGATCATAATAACCTTTATTTAAATATGCTTTTCTCGCCACAAGAGATTCTTTACTATCTCCTGGATTATTGGTAGCTTTATCAGGATTTAATAATAAATTGATATATCCTCTTTTAGAAATGTCATAACAATGATTGTTTTCACATTTAAGTGTTTTGTTTTCTAAATGAAGTTGTTGATGACATTTTGGACAAGCTAATAATTTCATAGTATCACCTCGAATGTATTATAACAAAAGACAATCTAAAAATTAACTGAATTTATGATGAATTTGTGATACTATTAAGGGCAAGGGAGGAATGCTTGATGTTTTTTAGAAAGAAACAAAAAGTAGACTTAGATGCTAAGTTTAAAGAAGTATATCATGAAGTAAATAAAATTACAGCTGATGCCGGAAATGAATTAGATGTGACCATCAAATATTCACAATTGAAATTGGCTTGTCGTAAGTATGATGAATTGATTGATTTAATTCATCAAGGAGCTAATTTTGAAGAAAAACATTTTCTTTCTTTAAAAGAAAGTGTAGAAGAAGAAACAAAGAGAGTAGAAGGCTTATTAGATGAAGATTAAAGCATATAAGAAGGATTTTGATTATACCTATACTTTAGGAGTTTTTGAAACGATTGAGTTATTAAAGAATCGTCCTGATCTTGTTTTAAGAGTATATATAAAAAGTAATTCTTATAAGAATAAAGGAATTCCTATTATTGATGAAATTTGTAGAGAAAAACATATTGAATTGATTGAAAGTGATAATACAATTCAAAAATTATCAAAAAAAGATAATTGTTTTGCGATAGCAATCATTAAAAAATATGAAATGACTTTACAAGAAGGAAATCATGTTGTTTTAGTTAATCCTGGAGATATGGGAAATATGGGGACAATTATGAGAACGATGTTAGGGTTCAATTATTATAATCTAGCAATCATTCGACCAGGTGTCGATGTTTTTGATCCTCGTGTTTTAAGAGCTTCGATGGGAGCAATGTTTCATTTGAATATTGAGTATTTTGATAGTTTTGAAGATTATTTAAAAAGATTTCCAAGTCATGATATTTATACATTGATGTTAAAAGGAGCAACCAATATTCATAAGGTTGAATCCAAAGAAGGTTATCATTCACTTGTTTTTGGTAATGAAAGTAGTGGTTTACCTGATGAATATCTAGATTATGGGAAATCTATTTTTATTCCTCATAGTCATCATATAGATTCATTGAATCTTTCCATGGCTTTAGGAATGACGTTGATGCATTTTTCAAAAGATGAATTTAAAGATAAAGAAGTATTATAGGAGGGAAAGTATGTTTGATTTTGATGAAGTTGTAGATAGAAAAGGTACAAATTGTGCTAAATGGGATACCATTGAAGCCAATAATAAACCTAAAGATGTGTTACCTATGTGGGTTGCAGATATGGATTTTAAATCACCAAAGGAAATTGAAAATGCATTAGTTAAAAGAATTAAACAAGGCGTTTATGGGTATTCATTTGCGCCAGATGAGTATTTTGATGCGGTTATTTCTTGGATGAAAAGAAGACATGATTTTAATGTCGATAAAGAATGGATCATCCCAACACCAGGTGTGGTAACAGCTATTAAATTATGTGTAAATGCTTATACAAAGGAAAATGATGCCATCATTATTAATAAACCTGTATATTATCCATTTGATTTTTCAATTGAATTAAATCATCGTAAAATCATTGAAAATGAAATGGTTTATAAAGATGGTTCTTATGAAATGGATTATGATGCTTTTGAAAAAGCAATCGTAGAAAATGATGTTAAAATGTTTATTTTATGTAATCCATATAACCCAATTGGAAAAGTATGGAAAGAAGATGAATTAAAACAAATTGGTGAAATTTGTAAGAAACATCATGTTTTAGTTATTGTTGATGAAATTCATGAAGATTTTGTTTATGGAGAGCATGTACATATTCCTTTCTATAATGTAGATGAAAGTTATAAAGAATTCTCTGTTATTTTAACTGCACCATCAAAAACATTTAATTTAGCAGGGTTACAAACATCAAATATTATTATTGCAGATGAAAAATTAAGAAAAGCTTATCAAGAAACAATGAATCGTTATGGGGTTAATGAACCAAACTTTTTAGGTATTATTGCTTGTATGACTGCCTATAATGAATGTGAATTATGGGTAGATGAAATGTTGGAATATGTTTATGACAACTTTACTTATTTTGATGAATTCTTAAAAGAAAACTTACCTCATATTCATTTAGTAAAACCTGAAGGACTTTATTTATGTTGGGTTGATTTTAGAAAATGTGGTTTAGATAAAGATGAACTTGAAAAGACAATATTAGAAAAAGCCGGTTTATGGTTAGATGAAGGATATATCTTTGGAACAGGTGGAGAAGGTTTTGAAAGATTTAATCTTGCAATTCCAAGAAGTGTTTTAGAAGATGCTTGTCAAAGATTATTAAAAGCTTTTGGAAAATAAGGTTTTTATGATAAAAACTATGGAAATTCTATATAAAAGATAGTATTATATAACCGAAAAAAAGAAAAGGAGATTTGTTATGGGATTAGTATCAGCAACAGAAATGTTAAAGAAAGCTAAAGAAGGACATTATGCAGTAGGTCAATTCAATATCAATAACTTAGAATGGACTAAATCAGTATTATTAACTGCAGAAGAATTAAAAGCACCAGTAATCTTAGGTGTTTCAGAAGGTGCTGCTAAATATATGACTGGATATACAACAGTTGCAGCAATGGTTAAAGCAATGGTAGAAGCATTAAATATCACTGTACCAGTAGCTTTACACTTAGATCATGGTTCATACGAAGGAGCTAAAGCTGCTTTAGATGCAGGTTTCTCTTCAATCATGTTTGATGGTTCTCATTATGGAATCGAAGAAAACATCGAAAAAACAAAAGAAATCGTTGAATTATGTCATTCAAAAGGTGTTTCAGTAGAAGCAGAAGTTGGATCAATCGGTGGAGAAGAAGATGGTGTCATCGGTAAAGGTGAAGTAGCAGATCCAAAAGAATGTAAATCAATCGCAGACTTAGGAGTAGATTTCTTAGCTGCAGGTATCGGAAATATCCATGGTAAATACCCAGCAAACTGGGAAGGATTAGACTTTGATGCATTAGATGCAATCCAAGCTGAAACTGGAAAATTACCATTAGTATTACATGGTGGTTCAGGAATTCCTGATGAAATGATCAAAAAAGCAATCACTTTAGGAGTATCTAAAGTAAATGTAAACACTGAATGTCAATTATATTTCCAAGAAGCTACACGTAAATACATTGAAGATGGAAAAGATTTAGAAGGAAAAGGATATGATCCTCGTAAATTATTAGCACCAGGTGCAGAAGCTATTAAACAATGTGTTAAAGATAGAATGGAAGTATTCGGTTGCATCGGTAAAGCTTAATCAATTAAAAAAGCCTTCGGGCTTTTTTTGTTTATGTGAAATCTCTTTATTAAGTTGTTTTTTTAATGAATTTATAATATAGTATTAGGGAATATAGATAGAAGAAAAGGGGTAAAGTCATGAGTGAAATTATTGCGATTGAAGGCGGACATAAATTAAATGGTACAGTAGAAATCTCGGGTGCAAAAAATGCCACTGTAGCACTTATTCCAGCAATTATTTTAGCGGATAGTCCTGTGACGATTTATGGTGTACCAGAAATCAGTGATGTGGACGCTTTAGCAGTTTTATTAGAAGAACTTAATTGTACAGTATTAAGAAGTCATGATAGTTTAATTGTTGATCCCTCTCGTATGGAAAATGTTCCATTAGTATCTGATGCTGTGGATAAATTAAGAGCATCATATTATTTAATGGGAGCATTACTTGGAAAATGTAAAAAAGTTGTGATGAAAGCACCAGGAGGATGCTTTTTAGGACCACGTCCGATAGATTTACATATTAAAGGATTTGAAGCATTGGGTGCCAAAGTAGAATTTGTTGATGGTGCGCATGTAATTACAGCAGATCGTTTAGTAGGTGCAAAAATATATTTAGATTTTGCTTCAGTAGGAGCAACAATCAATATCTTATTAGCGGCAGTAAAAGCTGAAGGTAAAACAGTTATTGAAAATGCAGCAAAAGAACCAGAAATCATTGATGTAGTAAACTTACTTACAAAAATGGGAGCTAAAATTAGAGGTGCTGGTACCGATACGATTACGATTGAAGGAGTAGAACATCTAAAAGGATGTACTCATGAAATCATTCCAGATCGTATTGAAGCAGGGACATTCTTAATTATGGCAGCAGCTGCAGGAGAAAGAGTTATTATTCAAAATATCATTCCACAACATTTGGAATCACTTATTTCAAAATTGAAAGAAATGGGAGTGAAGATGGAAAATGTTGGAGATAGTATTATTGTTTATGGTGATAACAAGAACTTTAATGCAGTCGATGTCAGAACACAGGTATATCCAGGTTTTGCGACAGATCTACAACAGCCATTAACAGCACTGCTTACACAAGCAAACGGACAATCACAAGTAATAGAAACAATTTATCCAGAGAGATTTAGACATTGTGAACAACTTAATAAGATGGGCGCAAATATAGAATTAGATGAATCAATGTGTTATATAAATGGAAAAACACCATTAAAAGGAGCAAAAGTAGAAGCAACAGATTTAAGATGTGGAGCAGCATTGTTAATAGCAGGGTTAATCGCTGATGGAATTACAGAAATTAGCAATGTATATCATATAGATAGAGGATATGCGAATATTGATCAAAAATTAATTACTTTAGGTGCTGTTATTAGAAGAATCAAAGTTGATGATTAAAATTATAAAAAAGGGCTTGAAAACGACATAATTTAATGTTAATATATCATAGCAACTTACTTTGTAGTGAGAAATCTACAAGGCGGAAGGAGAAATTAAAAATGAAAAAAGGAATTCATCCAAATTACAAAAAAGTAAAAGTAGTTTGTACATCATGTGGAGCAGAATTTGAAAGTGGTTCAGTATTAGATGAAGTACGTGTTGATACTTGTTCTAACTGTCATCCATTCTATACTGGAAAACAAAGATTTGCTAGTGCTGATGGACGTGTTGAAAAATTCAACAAAAAATACGGACTTAAATAAGAAAATGAGTACTTGGTACTCATTTTTGTTTTGGAGGAAAAAATGGAATATCATGTCTTAGCAAGTGGTTCTAAAGGAAACAGTATTTTCATTTATGATCAAGGAAACGGACTTTTAATTGATTGTGGAATTAGTAAAAGACAACTTTATACAAAACTTAATCAATTAGGATTTAATGAAAATGACATTTGCCATGTTTTATTAACACATGATCATATTGATCATAATAAAAATATTGGTATCTTTGATCAAAGCATTGTTTATTGTGGTAAAGGGTGTATCCCTGGTATAGATGAAAGTCATGAGTTAGAAAACTACCAAGATATACAATTAGATCATTATATTATTACACCATTACCTTTATCTCATGATGCAACATCCCCTTTAGGGTTTGTAATCAAAGGAAAAGATGAAACAATTCTCTATATGACAGATACAGGTTATGTTTCACAAAAGAATATGGAATATATAAAAAATTTAGATTACTATATTTTTGAAAGTAATCATGATATTGAGATGTTAATGAATACAAGAAGACCTTTATTTTTAAAAAATCGTATTTTTGGAGATAAGGGCCATCTTAATAATGAATATAGTGCACATGTAATGGCGCAGGTGATTGGTGAAAATACAAAAGAAATTTGTTTGGCCCATTTATCACAAGAAGCGAATACAAAAGAAATGGCATTGGATACATATCAAAGAGTTTTTGACGAAGAACATATATATTTTGATAATATAAAGATCGCAGATCAAAAAGAAATTGTTTCTGGAGGACATTATGAAAATTAGAATCTTAACAATTGGTAAGCTTAAAGAAAAATATCTTGTTAATGGAATCAATGAATATGTCAAAAGATTGAATGCTTACTGTAAAGTGGAAATGGCCGAAGTACCAGATGAACCAATTCCTGATAATGCAAGTGAAAATGTAGAAAATATCATCAAAGATAAAGAAGCAGATAAAATTGTTGCTAAAATTAAAGATGATGAATATGTTATTGTTTTAGATCTACATGGAAAAGAAATTGATAGTGTGGCTTTTTCTAAACATATTGAAGAATGTATGATTAGAGGAAAGAGTACGATTACTTTTGTGATTGGGGGTTCTTTAGGTTTAGGAAAATCTTTATTACAAAGAGCAAATTATCGTTTATGTTTCTCTAAAATGACTTTTCCACATCAATTAATGAAGCTAATCTTAGTTGAACAAGTCTATCGAGCATATAAAATTATGCGGAGAGAAACTTATCATAAGTGATGTTAACGTTCAGCAAAAATGTCACCAAAAATGAAGAAGGGTTCTATTAGTGTGAACCCTTTGTTTTTTTGTCCATTTCTTGAATGAGATTATTTAAATCTTTATGATCATTTATTAGTACCTGTTTGTTTTTATGTTTTGTACCTATCAATGTACAATCATAAATAATCCCAATATATTTCATTCTTACTTTATTTTCTAGCACAAAATATAAAATTGTAACTTCTGTTGAAGTTCTTATTTTTACTACTTCTCCATTTTTATCATATGGGACATAATAATATCCGTTATAGGAAAACATATTGCCTTCTGCTATTTTTCTGGTATTTGAAACAGTGAACACTAGATTCAAATTGTAATTTTCTGTTAGCTCTACAAATTCATAAACAGGATCAACTGGAAGATGTGCAAATTTTTCATTCAGATATTTTATGTAAAAGTATTGAACCATATATTTAATTGATCGTAGTCTTTTATTTTGAACCTTATAATGTCATTGGGCAATCTTCTTTGAGCTGTACCATTGTATCGTTCTATCAATCCTTTGGTTTGAGATGTCTTTGCGAAAATCATTTCAATGCCAAGTTTATCCATCATAACACCAAATGATGTTATATTACCTTCAGGACTTTTGAAGATAGTATGTTTGTCTGAATAAATAGCTAAGGGAATTCCTTTTTTCTTGATAAGAAGTTCCATCATCTTACAATATCCATACATGCATTCGTTTTTGGTAAACCAGCCAGCAAGGATATCATTAGTTGTATCGTCAACAGCCATATGGAGAGTAAAACGTTGATCGTTGCCAAACCAGTCAAAAGGAGTTCCATCGATTTGAACAAGCATACCAGCTCTAGGACTTTTTTCTCTCAGTAAATGTAAAGGAGAGTCTCTTTTATGACTCCTATGTTTAACGGGAGAAGACCATTTATATTCTTTATAGAGTCTTTGAAAGAACGAGATACTTTTAGGTTTAACATCAAAGTATTCGAAGATCACATGCAAGCACACTATTTAATTCGTGCAATGAGCAAATATCTGGAAAAAATGGACAAATATGTACGCCAACGATTGAGGATGTGCATGATTCATAAACATCCAACAGTAAAGAAAGCATATGGAATGTGTTATAAATGGAACATTGAATTCTTTGTGCGCATCGGTTTAATTCCCTCAAAATGGTGGTTCTACTACAAAATGTGGGGAACCTATACTATTGAGAAGTATGTAGAATACCACATGCATAGAAATAAGGTTGATATGGAAAAACGTATTCAAAAATTTAAAGAACTAGGTATAGCATTCTACACAAAAAAGAGATTAAAGAAAATGGACGATTCTTTATCAAGATAGTCCGTACACAAATTAAATAAATAGTAAATTGGTAAGCCGTATGCATTAATAGCGCACGTACGGTTTGATAAGGGGCTAGCCTAGTGATAGGTTAGCCTACTTTCTTAAGCACCTTACGTTTAGTAGAAGAAGGAATATTCAATTGTTGTCTATACTTGACAATAACACGACGTGAACAATGTAATTCTAATTCCTCTAGTTTTTTGAGAATCTGATTATCTGAAAGTGGATGTTCTTTATCTTCATCATCTACTAACTCAACAATAGCCTTTTTAATGGAATCACTGCTATCTCCTGAAGCAGTTTGAGAAACAAGAAGTTTTTTAAGAGGATAAGCCTCACCATTAAAGCTATAGTACTTATTATTTAAAGTACGTGAAATAGTAGATTCATGGAATCCTGTCTCACTTGCAAGCTGTGATAAAGTACATGGATATAATTCATCATCATATAAGAAATATCCACTTTGTATATTTACTAACGCATTTGCGACAATAAGAACAGTTTGATTTCTCTTTGTCATATTCTCCATTAAGAAATGTGCCTCATTAAAATAAGCTTTCATATTCTCATCATTCTTTACTTTCTCATATAGAGTGTCATTCACCATGAGAGCAGGCTGGTTAATAGGTGTAATAGTAATATCTGAATTCTCTACTTCAATGAGTATATCAGGAGATACATAGTCATCATGAAACGTATTATACATATTACAAGGGAATGGATTACAAGAACGTATTTCACAGAATAAATGATCTATTTCTTCTTTATTTAATCCTGTTGTTTGTTTAATAAGTGAATAATTCTGAGTTAAGATGACATCTTGATAATCTCTAAATAGTGTATAGGTTTTAGTTTTATTATTATTTTTTAACTGAATAAGAATAGAATCAATCGCATCAGAGGCACCCACACCATTAGGTTCAAATGAACGTAATATATCTAAATGTGCATCAAGCATATCTTGATCGATATGAAGGTCGCTCATATATTGATCAAGAGTATAAGATAAGAATCCACTATCATCCAATGATTCAATCAGATATGTCATTACATCTTCATTATAAGGATGTGTATAGGCATATAACTGATAATAGAGATCATCTTTTAAAGAACGTTTATTAGAAATACTTTCAATAAACTGCTGATTATCATAATTCTTTGATGATTTTAATTCTAAAAAAGGATTCGTTTCTAGTATATCCTGTATTGCTTTGTTGATATCATCAATGTTGTCAGTCAAGAAATCTAAGGATTTTAATAGTTTTTGATTCAATTTTAAAGTTTGTTTCAATGTTTGAATATATTGCATTTTCTGCTTCATGTTCATCACCTCTTATCAATATATAGCAAAATTCGTGCCAATTAATGTTTAGGTATTTACTTGAATAGTATACCGAATAACTAATGTTGCGTACAAGTTTTATTTGTTTTATGATGAATAATGAGGTGATTTCATTGGAAGAAAAAATAATGTTGTTGATTAATGGGAAAATGGATCAAAATTCATATGATGAATGTCAATCCACCCAATTATCAAAAGAATTAAAACTAAGTAGAAATCAAGTGATAAGATTATTAAATGAACTTTTTAATGAGAAAAAACTTATTAAAATTAAAGCAAGTCCTATCTTATATCTTTCAAGAGCTTCTCTTGAAAGTAAATATAAGAAGAAACTTTCGTCAGATGAATACAAATCATTGGATGAATTGGAAGCTGAATTAAACAATCAGACAGAGTTAAAGAACTTTGAAAAGCTTATTGGTTCTAATGAAAGTATGTATCAGATTGTTGAGAAGATTAAGGCAACAGTAGCCTATCCACCAGTTGGATTACCAATGTTGTTTTATGGACCAACTGGTACTGGTAAATCATTTATGGCTAAACTTACGTATGAATATTGTGTAGATACAGGCTTAATTGATGCATCTAAGAATTTTGTACAGGTGAACTGTTCAGAGTATGCCAATAACCCAGAACTACTCACAGCAAACCTATTTGGCTATAAGAAGGGTGCATTTACAGGTGCAGATAGTGATAACTTAGGTTTATTACATTTTGCAGATGGTGGTGTATTATTCCTAGATGAAGTGCATTGTTTAAATGCGGAATGCCAGGAAAAACTATTCCTTTATATGGACCAGGGAATCTATCACTTAGTAGGTGATAATAATAAGTGGTATAAATCAAAATGTAGAATTATATTTGCAACAACAGAAGTACCACAAAAAGCATTATTAAAAACATTCCTTAGACGTATTCCTGTTATTCTTACAATTCCATCTCTTGCCCAAAGAGGAGAAAATGAAAAGCTGGAACTCATGTATAACTTCTTAAAGAATGAAGAGAAACGTATCAACAAAACAATTCTTATTTCATCTAATGTCTATGAGTTGTTACTGAATCATACATTTGTAGGTAATATAGGTGAACTGACTAATACGATTCAGGCAAGCTGTGTGAGTGCATTATATAAAAGTAATTCAGATACGTTAGAAATTCATGCTTATGATTTACCTGACAGTATTAGAAATAGTATAGATGTCTCTTCTATGATTATGAAGAAGCATAAGCTTGTGTCTCTTAATACACTTCTTCCTGTATCAGATCAGGGTATCATTAAAGATTTTTATCAATCATTAATTAATATAAAGAGAGATACTTCATTTGCAATAAATGCACAGAATACTGTAGATAGATATTTTGAAAAATTAATCTTTAATGATAATCGTGCAGGTTCAATTGATTATCTTACTAACTATCTAGAAAAGATATTTAATAATATCACTGAACATTATGGCTTTAGGACTTCACATAATGAGTTGATAGCACTCGCTACATATATCTCAGAATTCTCTAAGAATACATATCTGACTAATAACTGGATCAATGAGAATTATGATGAAGTGAAGAACTTAAAGAAATATCTTAAACTTGAATTCCATCGTGAATATGAAATAGGACAGGATGTTTCTCATTACTTAAAGAATAATATGAATCAGGATATTGATGACTTTGTAGAATGTATTATCTGTATTTGTATGATTAAGTACTTTGTACATTCTGGTGAAGATCTCACAATTGCGATTATTATTGCGCATGGTTATTCAACTGCAAGTTCTATTGCGGAAGCAGCCAATAGAATGTTGAATAGTTATATATTTGATGCAATAGATATGCCATTAGATGTGGATGTACAAGCTATTACAAGAAAGATTAATGATTATATTGCACATGTTGGTAATATCTCAAAGCTTTATTTATTAGTTGATATGGGTTCTCTTGAAGAAATATATCAAGGATTAGATACAAGTAATGCGGATATTGCCTTAGTAAACAATATTAATACTAAATGTGCGTTAGAAATAGGACAGGGAATTAAACTTAATAAAACAGTGACTGAAGTCATTGATTCTATTCTTAAGGAAAACATCTATAAAACACATGTAGAATTTAAAAAAAAGAAAGAACCTATTGTAATCTGTTCTTGTGCATCAGGATTAGGTGCAGCGAATAAGATCAAAGAAATCTTATTCAATTCTTTACCTGAAGATTCTAATCTAAAGATTATTACTTATGATTATCCTGCTTTAATACGTAAACAGGTCTATGACCAGTTAATGAATGATTATGAGGTTGTATGTGTTATTGGAACACTTGATCCTAACATTGAATCTATGAAGTATATTGGTATACAGGAATTGATCATTAATGAAGGTCAGAATGCAATAGAGATATACTTTGGAAAGTATATGAAAAAAGAACAGATGGAGATATTTGGAAAGAATATTTTACGTAATTTCACATTATCCAATGTCATGAATAACTTAACTATATTAAATCCGGATAAACTACTTGAACATGTTGCGAAAGCAATTGATCATCTACAGAATATCTTACATAAGAGATTTAAAAATAGAACATGCTTTGGATTATATGTTCATATCTGCTGTCTTGTAGAAAGATTAGTTACAAGACAGGCTATTTCAAACTTTACTGATCAAGACTTTAAAGAAAAGCATCAAGAGTTTATAGATCAAGTAAATATCTCAATGAAAGAAGTTAAAACATACTACAACGTTGAGATTCCAGATGAAGAAGTAGAATATATATACAACTATATTATTAATGATTAGTGTGCTATTAATTGGCACACTTTTTGCTTGAGTATAAGTGGAAGTCAGTTGTACAGATTAAGCGTAAAGATCGGTAAACTGGCACGAAACTTGCTTGAGTATAAGTGGAAGTTAGTTCTACAGATTAAGCGAAAGAATCTAAAACTAGCATGAAGCTTGAACTTAAATGAAAAAGAAAGGAGTGTAGAGAATATGGCAAAAATCATACTTGCATCACATGGAGGATTATCTAAAGGGATGAAAGATTCAGTTTCTATGATTGTTGGAGATTTAGCTAAGGATATAGAAACATATAGCTTGCTTCCTGGAGAAAATCCAGAAGACTTTTATCAAGAAGTTTTGAAAGAAGCAAAAGAGTGTGAAGAACAAATCTTAATCTTGTGTGATATTAAAGGTGGAAGTGTTCACACAGCATTATCTAAACTTGCAGTATTAGATAATGTAATGGTCTTCTCAGGAATGAACATGGGACTAGTATTAGATGCAGTAATGAAATGCTTGAACGGAAAACTTGAACTAGCAGAAGCGAACGATTTGATCGAAGCAGCTAAAGATGGAATGACTGTTATGAATGGAATGACAAGCGAAGATGATGAAGATTTCTAATAGGAGGAGAAGAAAATGATTAAATTATTAAGAGTGGATCACAGATTGTTACATGGTCAAGTTGCTTTTTCTTGGAAAAATGCAGTTGAAGCAGATTGTATCTTAATTGCGTGTGATGCAGTTATGAAAGATGATTTAAGAAAAACATCAATCAAGATGGCAAAGCCAAGTGGTGTGAAATTAGTTATTAAAAGTATGGATGATGCAGTAAATGCAATCAATAGTGGTGTTACAGACAAATATAAATTATTGACTGTAGTTGAATCTATTAAGGATGCTGAAAGATTATGTAAAGAGTGCAACATTAAAAAATTAAATCTTGGTGGTACTAAGGCAACTGCTGAAACTCGTAATATTTCTAAAGCAATGAATATTACACCAGCAGAAGAAACAATTTTAAAAGGATTATGTGAAGCAGGTGTGGATGTAACAATTCAGATGGTTCCAGAAGATAATCCAGTAAATGTAGAAAAAGTTTTATAGGAGGAGAAATATGTTACTACAAGCAATTTTACTTGGTTTGGTAGCAATGCTTGGAAATGCTGAGTATTTGTTCGGTACAAGTTTGCTGTCAAGACCATTGGTTATGGGTACTTTAACAGGTATTGTACTTGGTGATGTTCAAACAGGTGTTACTTTAGGTGCAACATTAGAATTAGCATTTATGGGAGCTTTCTCAATCGGTGCTAGTATTCCACCTGAAATGATTTCAGGAACTGTATTAGGAACAGCTTTCACAATTACAACAGGAGCTGGACCAGAAACTGCATTAACTGTAGGTTTACCAGTTGCTTCACTAGTATTAATCGCAAAGAACGTAGGAATGGTATTCATCTTACCTCCATTTGTTCACAAAGCAGATAAATATGCAGCTGAAGGAAATATGGCTGGAGTTACTAGAATGCACTTATTAGGTGGATTCTTCGGTGTTAACTTAATTATCGGTGTAATCGTAGCATGTGGTTACTATGCTGGTGGACCTGCTGTACAGGCTTTATTAAATGTCATTCCTAAATGGATTTCAAATGGTTTACAGATCACAATGGGCTTATTACCTGCAATTGGGTTCGGTTTATTATTAATGATGATTATGGAAAAAAATGTTGCATGTTTCTTCTTCTTAGGATTCGCATTAAGCGTATACTTAAAGATTCCAGTAACAGCGATTGCAATCTTTGGAACTATCATTGCTATCGTATTAACTCAGTTACGTAGTAATTCAGTTCAAACAGCTATAGAAGGAGGAGTGGATGAAGATGACGACTTCTAATAAATTAACTAAAAAAGAATTAAATCAAGTATTCTGGCGTTCATTCGGTTTGGAATGGTCTTGGAACTATGAAAGACAGATGAATATGTCATACTGCTATAGTATGTTACCAGTTATCAAAAAGTTATATCCAAATAAAGAAGACCAGGTTGCAGCTATGAAGCTGGAGAAAGTAAAAATGATCCTGAATTTGATACAGAAAGTATCAACAGTGTAAAAGTTTCATTAATGGGACCTTTAGCTGGTATTGGTGATTCATTCATCTGGGGGACATTACGTATTATCGCTACTGGAGTGGGTCTATCATTAGCAAATCAAGGAAATATCTTAGGACCTATCTTATTCTTATTAATCTTCAACCTTCCAGCTCAGGGATTACGTTATTATTTAATGAATGCTGGTTATAAATTAGGTAGTGGATTCTTGGCTAAGATCCAGCAGAATGGATTAATGTCAAAACTTACTTATGCAGCAAGTGTTTTAGGATTGATGGTTGTTGGTGGTATGACTGCTGAAAACGTATCAATCAGTTTCCCATTGAAGTTTGGTTCTGGTAATGAAGCAACTACATTAAATGATGTATTCAATAATATCATGCCTGGTTTAATGCCATTATTATTCACATTACTAGTTTACTACTTATTGAAAAAGAAAAATGTTAAGACAACTACATTGTTGTTAATCTGTGTTGTGATCGGATTGGTCGGAGCATTCTTTGGTATCTTAGGTTGTTAATAAATTTAAAATAAATGGAGGAAAAGAAAATGGAAATGATTAAATTTAATGAACAGGAAAAAATCGATAGCGTAAATGGCGCATTAGCTCTACGCCCTCAGATCAACGAAATCGTTGATGAAATCTGCGAACGTGGATATTCAAACATCTGCTGGTTAGGTGTTGGTGGTACTTGGGCAAGTGCTATGCAGGCTACAGTACATATGAAAGAAATGAGTGCTATTGAAACTTGGGCAGAAAATGCTGCGGAATACTTAACTACAGGAAACAAACGTATTACTAAAGATACAGTTGTTATTATCTCTTCTGTAACTGGAAATACTAAAGAAGTAGTTGATGCTATCAAAAAAATCAAAGCTGAAGTTGGTTCTACAGTTATCTCATTTGTAGATGCTAAAGAAGCTATCTTATTAGATTTAGGAGACTACAAGATCTCTTACCCAGTTAACGAACAGTTAAAGTTCTTCATGGTTGCTGACCGTTTTATGTTCAACAATGGTGAATTAGAAGACTACGAAGATATGTATGCTGAATTTGACAAATACTTAGCAGAAGCTTTAGTAGAAGTTGAAAAGAAAGCTGAATCATTTGCTGTTGAATTCGCTAAAAAACACTGGAAAGATGAAATGCACTACTTTGTAGGTGCTGGAAATCAGTGGGGTGCTACTTACTCATATGCAATGTGCTATTGGGAAGAACAGTTATGGTTAAAAACTAAATCAATCACATCAAATGAATTCTTCCACGGTATGTTTGAAATCGTAACTAAAGAAACTCCAGTTACTATCTATATTGGTGAGGATGCTCAGCGTCCATTATCTGAACGTGTAGCTAACTTTATTCCAAGAATTTGTGAAAACTACACAATCATCGACTCTAAGGATTACGAATTAAAGGGAATTAGTGAAAAATATCGTAAACACTTATCTCACCATGTAATGCATGCTGTAAACAACAGAATCGATGTTCATATGGAAATCGAAACTCGCCACCCTATGGAAATCCGTCGTTACTACAGAAGATTAGAATACTAAAATATAAGGGGTGGATTCATTCCACCTCTTAAACCTTAATAATTGGAGGTATATTATGAATAAATTAACAATGTTTGATTATGTTAAAGAAACACCAGACGTATTAAAAACAAATATTGAACAATATACTACACTAGTTGATCCATTGATGAAAGAAGTGCAACAAAAAAAAATAAAACGTATTTTGCTTGTTGCTTCTGGATCAAGTCATAATGCTTGTTATTGTGCGAGAAGTTTTGTGGAAAAAGTAAGTGGTTTAGAAGTAAGAATCATTACGCCATATACATTTACGTATTATGAAAATGACATTAAAGAGAACGACTTAGTTTTAGTGGTTACACAGAGTGGGTTAAGTACAAATGCAATAGAAGCGTTAAAAATCATCAAGAAAAAAGAATGTAGAGCTATTTGTTTAACAGGAAATAAAAACAGCGATGTAAAAGATGTTGCGGATGTTGTGATTGAATATGGTGTTGGTGAAGAATTAGTTGGCTATGTCACAAAGGGTGTTTCTTCACTTGCGTTATTCTTAGATTTATTCGCAATTGCGTATTCTGGAAAGACTGAGTATTTGGATGAATTAAAGAAAGCAGTTGATTTAAATGAAGAAATGATTGATCAGGCTACAAACTTTATTCAGCAACATTATAAGAATTTCTCATCTATGTCCTGGGTTTACAGTTGTGGAGCGGGTGCTAATTATGGAACAGCACTTGAAAGTGCATTAAAAATGGGTGAAACCATTCATATTCCAAGTTGCTGCTATGAAATTGAAGAGTATATCCATGGACCAAACCTTCAATTAACGCCACAATACAATGTGATTTTCTTTGATGGAAACGATGGTGCCAGTCGACGGGTAGAACAAGTATATAAGGCTACACGAAAAGTCACAAATCGAGCTTATTTGATTTCAAACAACCCTCAATTATCGAATGATGATCATGTTTTAAGTTTGAGTGATACGGTATCAAGTGAATTAAGTCCACTTGTATATCTACCATTTGCACAATTATTAAGCTTTATTGTTTCAGATGACTTACACTCTATTTATCAACATCCATTATTAAAAGAATTTAAGGCTATCGCAGCTGCAAAAACGGAGAATTTTGTGAATTATGATGGAGACGATTAAAGCGATTATTTTTGATATGGATGGTGTCATCTTTGATAGTGAAACCATGTATATAAATGATTTGATAAGATTTTTTAAACAGCATGATATAGAAATACAAGTAAGTGATTGTATTCCTCTTATTGGTATTGATAGTAAATTATATTATGAACAAGCATACACAATGTGGAACAACAAAACAGATTTCATTACATTTAAAAATATGCTTCAAGAATATTTTCGTTCATTTGATTGTGATTATAAAGCAGTCGTTAGACCACAGATCTATTCTGTTTTAGAAAGCTTAAGTGAACATTATAAAATTGCGTTAGCGTCCTCTTCAAGTTTAAATGCTATTAATACTGCATTAGCTCAAGCTGATTTAAGAAAGTATTTCACACTTATAGTAAGTGGTGAACAATTCAAAGAAAGTAAACCCAATCCAGAAATATATTTACATACAATCAAAGAATTGAATGTGAATAAAGATGAAGCTATTATTATTGAGGATTCATCTAAAGGAATATTAGCAGCAAATAGAGCTGGTATTAAGGTATTGGCTTTAAAAGATGATAAGTTTGGTTTGGATCAAAGCCAGGCAGATATAATTATTGATGAATTAAATGATATTATAAAGTTGATTGAGAAAGGGGCGTAAAAATATGAATGCTATGTTAGTTGCTGTTATAGTGATTGCTGTTATTGGAATTATTCCAGTGATCATCAGAAAGAAACTTCTAAAAATCTATCTTACATTACTCCAAAACAATGATATTAAGGCAATAGAATACTTAATAGCAACTAAACTAGCTAAGATATGTATTCCTCCATTTAATAGAGAATACTTACTTTTAAATGCTTATCTAAAACTAAATGATGATAAACAAATAGATACTCAAGTAAACAATATAATAGATCATGTTCCTATGAATTCTAAGCAGAAGTCTGTTCTTGCAAGATCAGTATTCTATATATATGTAGATAAGAAAAATGTACCTATGATTGATCGTTTGTTGGAAATGGTTAGCACGACAAATGATCATGCCCTATATAGACAGATGGATATGGTCAATGATACTTTAATTAGTGGTGGAATTAAGTATTTTGATGAATTAAAATCTGATCTAGAAAATATAGAATATACTAAAAACAATGCAGATACTCCCTATCTCGAATTCTTATTATCAGTTATCTACAAAAATATGGGTAATGAATCAAAAAGCAAGGAATATAGGAATAAAGCCTTAGAAGACAGTAAAGGAACTGTATATGAATCTTTAATTAAATCTCAAAATTAATAGGATGATTGAGAAAATCTCGCACTGAAAGACAACCTAATTAAATGGGTTGTCTTTTCGTGCGACAGGCAGTACAGGGACATGACATTTTCTACTTATAAATGATTATTCAAGATAGGGCTCTATTAATTTAAAATGCGTCATGGGATTGTAGGTGAAAGTCCTACATCGTGCGCACTAGTGCTATTCGAGAAATTTAATCTAATGCATCAACGTAAGGCGGTGTGTGAAGGAGATGCAGTATTCGAGAGTGGTCGAAACGAAGTGTGAATTGAAGGTGTGGCAGTAGAATGTGTGACGACATTGCGATAAATGTGGAAGTCTATTTACTGTGTTATCAATGAACTAGTCGATAACATAGGCCTTATATTGTGAAGTCAGTTGGCATGATATTAAGGAAATAGCGATGACCCTGTGAGACCTTATGACTACTTGGTTCATATCAAGGTACTTATCTATAAGTGTAATTCGAAGTGATAGGTACGTCATGAGGAGTCAGACACTCTCATAGTAGTGAATGATATTGATGTAACATAACATCAATGAGGGGAGTCATTTATTGGAATTATTATAGGAACTTATGGGATATCACAAATGGGCTTACGTTTATCGGTAGGATTATTGGAAGATTATAAAAATAAACATAAAATGATTATGCTTATAGGTGCTTTATCTTCAGGATGTGTTTCTTTATTTAGAATTATTTTCAATAATGGTATTGGTTTTTTGATTGAAAATCATTTTCAGGACTTACCAGGGCAATGAGCTTTTTCCAAGCAGGCTATGCTTTATGGTTATTTATTTTTAGCGTTTATTTGCTTTATTGCTTCAAGAATTTCTTTTGGCTATTGTAAATCCCATTAACAAATAAAGCTCTTACAAAATTAATAATTTGTTAATGGAATTAAAATTGTATACAATACTCTTTTCGAAGAATCTAAAAAAGTATAAGCTACAGTTGTCTTAGGAAAGAGAGGAATAAATATTATGAGTATCAATGAAATCAATGCAGAAGCAAAAGAATCTTTAAGAAATTATTTTAAAAATAGTCAAGATGTAAAACATGAAAATGTAGCAAGAAAAGAATTAACAAAAGAAGAAATCTTTGAATCCGTTGTAGGAGAAATCAAAGAATCAGAAATGAAATTAGAACAAAGAAATCAAATGAGAAACACATTACAACAAGATGCAAAAGAAGCATTTGAAAAAGTATGTGGAAAGAAATCTGAAGCAAAAGAAGTAGAACATATGACATTAGAAGGAATGCAAAAAGAATTAAAAGAAAATACAAAACATCAAATGGAATATGTCAATTCATTAAAACAAAATACAATGAATGCAAGAGCATAGAACTTCGAAAGAAGTTCTTTTTTTTACACTTACTTGATATTTTCTTAACATAAAAAGGAGTAGTATTCTGTTAAGAGGTGATCAAGATGAATGTTAAAAGAAATCAATTAATTGAAACAATTGTTTGGGTAGGAATACCAATGCTTTTTATGATTGTTGATTGGGTCTATAAACATGTATTTAATATAGAATATTTAGAGTTATCTATTCTTTTATTTGTAGTAGCAACAATCTATAAAACATATCAAAAATAAAAACAAATCGCTAATTACGATTTGTTTCAAACATTTCAAAACTAGATAATACAAATAAGAAGAATAAACCAGTGTGTATCCAAAAAATCGTATAATCTAAAATACCATGAATTAATAATACACCTATAAATCCCATAACAAGAGCAATATAAGAATAATGCTCTTTTACTTTATAAAGACATCTACAGTTATCATAAATATAAGGAACAAGACATGCGAGTCCAATAATTCCAAATGAAAGTAAAGGATCTAAATAAACACTATGGGCATGTTGTGTTAAATGTCCATTATATTTATCTAAAATCATCATATAAGTAAATGGGCCTTGTCCTAGTAGTGGAGAAGCTTTGATACCTTGAATAGCACAACTCCAAATTTGAATTCTAACATCTAAATTTGAAATCAAATATTCTATTCTAGGGAATTTATCAGGATTTAAAACAAAGAAACCTGCAATTCCTAAACATCCAAGAGCTATCAAAACACATAATTTATAGTTTTTATTAAAAATAAGAAATAAACAAATAGCTCCGGCAATTGCCACATAACCAGCACGACATCCTGTCATATAAAGCATAAATAAGTTTAAAAAACCAACAATAACATAAAAAATACTTCTTTTTAGATTATTTTTAACAGTAAAGAATTTATATACAGTACATACGGCAATAAATTCAATCATCATCGCATAATAGTTGGCATTGTAGAAAACACTATTTAAGCGATTTTCACGTCTTGCATAAACTTTAAAGGTGAAATGATCAACACCTAAACGATGATAAATTTGAAATTGTTCATAAATTCCATATATTGCCCAAAGAATAGATAACACAATCAACATATCAATAATAAATTCAAAGCTCGATTGATTAATATGTTTTCGATAATAAACCATTAAAATAATAACAATAAATATTCCTAGTGTTGCAAGTGCTCCTAAAATATTTTTATGAATAATGGAGATGCTTAAAGAGATTAAAACAAACAAATAGAGAAATTTAATTTGTGGTGTTTGTTTTAAGGCAATGATTGCTTTTTTTGATACTAACAAATAAATAAATTCAATCAATAAAATAGGTCCTAATATATAAAAAGGAAAAGTAAAACTAAAACATGTAAATATTAATAACAGTTGATCAAAAGTAAACTGTTCTTTTAAGTCTTTTAAATAGTTCATAGTCGCCTCCTGGAGATAATATATCATATTTATGATTATTTCAGTAGCCAAAATGAAGATGTGTTGTTAAAATAGGGCACTAGAGGTAAGAAAAATATGAAACAATACTTTTATTTATTTAATTATCCACCAGAAGAATATGATTTATGTGCATTAGAATTTAAATATCTTTTTCATGAAGAATATCAACAATGTTTTATTACAAATAAAGATATTGATGTCAATATAAGTGTTTTTATGAAGGGAAAAATAGATATTTGGGCGATAAGTTCCAATTTTGATGACTTAAAAGAGGAAGTTAAACGCCAAAATCATAATTATCAAGATTTTAAAGTTATTTATTTAAAAAATCCTATTAGCCATCCAGATTATCAAGAAACACTTGATAAATGTAAAGATATTTCATGGTTTATAGCGGGCAGTGTGAATATGTCCAAACCAAAACATACAATTGCTCTTACAAAAGTGAATGACTTATGGATTATTGGGTATTATCATCATGGTGTTCCATCATGGAAAAAATATGATGATAAACCAAATACTTTTTCAAATTCTTTAGATATTAGACTTGCAAGAACATTGATTAATATTGCTGGAGAAAATGATCAAACAAAAACAATGATAGATCCGTGTTGTGGAATGGGTACAGTTGTTTTAGAAGGACTAGCTTTAGGGTATTCTATCAAAGGATTTGATATTTCAAGGGATATTTCATGGAAAGCAAGATGTAATCTTAATCATTTTGGTTTTGATGGTATGTTGATTACAAAAGATGATATTAATAAGCATCAAGGACATTATGATATTGCTATTATTGATATTCCTTATAATCTTTATACACCGATTACTTATAAAGAACAGTGTGACATTATTAATAGTGCTAGAAAATTATGTAATAAACTTGTTTTAGTAAGTTATGAACAAATGGATCAAGAAATCAAACAAGCAGGTTTTGAAATAAGAAATCGTATCTTAAGGAAGAAAACAGAATTTGTGAAATTTGGACGTTATATTTATGTGTGTTATTAAAAAATCATTGGATTATTTTCCAATGATTTTTTTGATTGTCTTTAAATCTTTATTTTCTATAAGTGATTTAAATATATGATCATATTGTTGTAAAGTAAGATTTTCTAATAATTCGTTATCTTCTTGAGGAAATTTACTTTTAAAAAGCATTAATGTATCTTCTTTTTTACTTGCTAGTTTTCCTTCAGCTTTTCCTTCTTCATGCATTCTTTGTCCTTCATGATAATGTTGAATTTTAACAAGTTGTCTTTTTTCTGCCGCTAAAACAAGTTCTTCATCTTCATTGAATTGTTCCATCTTATCTTTCATGATTGTTACCACCTCATTATCTAAAGATATTATATCATGGGTAAGTCCATGATATAAGATGTAGATTAAGATTTCTAATCTTGAAAAGTTTTCTAGTCTTTTTTCTTTTTCAATAACTTTAATAAATGGAAGTTGGACAAAGTAGCTTGTTGCTAAGTTAAACTTTCTCACATTTCCATATTCATTTCTAGGCACATAACTGTCAATCAATACAAGATTATCTTTATCAATATCGTTAATAAAAGTAATCAAATTTACTTTATGAAGATGGTCACTATATCTTTCATCTCCACGATTGACTTGATGATCGATCATTCTAGCTTCATAAGCTTGAAGACGATGATAGAGTTCTTTAGAGAATATACTGTTTTGCATTTCAATATCGACCAGTTCACCATCTTCTGTTATTACCTGAATATCTAAGATCATATCTTTATCACTTATATGATGAGGATTAAGCTCTGAATTTAAGACATTAATTTTCTTACATTTAATATCCATAACATCTTCGATGATAAGTTTTAATAAACGCCTACATTGTTCATCTTTCATATTTGATAATAAATACTTAAATACAAGATCATTTTTAAAATCAGTAATTCTAGGTTTTATCTTTTCCATTATAAATTCTCCTTTCAGTATATATATAGACACTAAAAGTCAAAATTTCTTTTAAAAAATTAAAAAAACGAAATAATTTTCTTATTTCGTTAAATGATATAAATAGCAAGGGCAATTAAAATACTTGCAAGAATATCTGTTAAATAGTGAACACCTGTAAGCAGTCTTGTACAAGTAATTGTAATAGCAAGTGCTGAGAGTAATAATCCCATATTTGGTCCTCGAGCAATAACGGTCAAAGCAATAGAAATAGCTAAACTCGTATGAATACTTGGGAAAGAATGACCTATTCTTTTTTTATCATCAATAGGTTTAAGGTCATACTTTTGAATAGGACGAGGTCTATCAATTAATATTCTAAGTAGAACAGTAATTAATAAAACGACAAATGGTTTAATAAATAAAAGATAAAAACCAGTTTGTGATTCGATAACTATTTTTAGTAAAAAAAGTGAATAAAATATAGCGACCATCCATGGACAAAATTTTGATGCAAAATAAACACAAGATTTTATAAAAGGATGTTTATACATAAATTTATTGATACCTTCATAAAAAAACTTCATATTGACCCTCCAAAGTTTTGATATATCTATTATACTATAAAAGAGAAAAGATAGCATTAATAATCGAATTACGATATAATGGACATAATAAGAGGTGTAAAATATGAATAGAAAAATAATGCCCTTTATGTTACTTTTAATAGAAGTAATAATGTATTACTTTATATGTTTATACTTCCATATGGATTTAGATTTAATCATTGGATCAGGAATACTTTATTTCCTATTCTTATTTATATATGGACATTATTCATTAAATACATGTTTAATATGGGATGAAATTAAAGCGTTAGTTAAATCAAGTTTTTGTTTTTATATCGCATTGCTTGTGTTAGTACCAAAATCGACAGGTTATGAAAGAAGAATGCATTTAACAATCATGGTAGCTTCAATGTTTATTATTTGTTTACTAGCTGATAGATATATTAGAATTGCTTTTAGAGATCAATTTGCTAGAAGAACATTGGTTATTGGAACAGGTTACGAAGCAGCAAGATTAGGTAAAATATCTAATAATAATCGTTTTGCTTTAACACAAGTAGAAGGTTATGTGGATGCGAATTGGACAGATCAGTTATTTGATTTTAAACAGGAAAATGTGATTAAAAATAGTTTTATTTATAGTTATGAAGAATTGGATGAGGCTATTAAAACTTTAAAAATTGAACAAATTATTGTGGCTTTACCAGAAGCAAGTGAAGAAGTAATTGATAAGGTGATGTCGGATATTTATGGAAAAGTTGAAAGTGTTAAGTATTTACCAGATGTTAATGGAACAATGACTTTTTCTTCTGAAGTTCAGGATTTTGATGGACAATTACTGATTGCAACAGCAAATAATGAAATGTCGGCTCTTGCTAATACGATGAAAAGATTTATTGATATTTGTGCAGGAATTGTTGGTTGTTTAATACTAATTCCTTTGACAGTTTTTGTTAAGTATAAATATGTTAAAAGTGGAGATCATGATAGTATTATTTTTAGTCAAGATAGAATTGGTAAAAATGGGAAGATGATTAAAATTTATAAATTTAGATCAATGGTACCAAATGCTGAAAAAATCTTAGATGAACTGATGGAAAAAGATCCAAAGATCAAAGAAGAATATCTGACAAATAAAAAACTAGTCAATGATCCAAGAATTACACCAGTAGGAAATTTTTTAAGAAAAACGTCATTAGATGAATGGCCACAATTTATTAATGTTTTATTAGGTGAAATGTCATTAATTGGCCCTAGACCTTATTTACCAAGAGAAAAGAAAGATATGGGACAATATTACAATTCTATTATTAAATGTAAACCAGGAGTTACAGGAATGTGGCAAGCAAATGGTAGAAGTGATGTTGAATTTAATTATCGTTGTAAATTAGATGATTATTATTATCATAATTGGTCTATCTGGTTAGATTTTACAATTATATATAAAACGATTAAAGGCGTTGTTTATGGTAAAGGATCGTTATAGTTATTATATATTAAATTATAAGAAAAGGAGTTTTATACTATAAATCATACTTTTATATGAAGAATATTATAGTATATTAAAAAGTATATGAAGATAGCATTTTTAATTTTATGTCATAAAAATCCAAATCAAATAAATAAAATGATCAATACATTAGATGATGAGGATGTTTCTTTTTATTTACACATAGACAAAAAAAGTGGTATTTCAAATAAAATTATAAAGAAAGAAAACGTGTTTATTTTAGATGAAAGTAAATGCCTTGATATTAAATGGGGTCAGAATCAAATGATTCATGCTACAATTAATCTATTAAAAGAAGCATTTTATTCAAATATACAATATGATTACTTTTGGTTTATGAGTGGTCAAGATTTTCCAATAAAATCAATCGATTACATTAAAAAATACTTAGAAAAGCATAGGGGAGCTAATTATATTGATGTGATGGATAGGAATTATAAAATATATAAACGTTTTAAAAAAAGAAATGATTTAAAATATCCAACTTGTTTTGCAAATCAAACAATAACAATGACAATTTTGAAACATTTATACATTTTAATAACAGGGGGACCATACAAAACTTTATTTTTTAAAAGGAAAAATATAACAGGCTTGGAATATAACTTTGGAAGTTCATGGTGGACATTGACTCATTCAAGCGTGGAGTGGATGTTAGATTATTTAGAAAGGCATGAAGAAGTTTTAGACTTTTTTGATAATTCTATTTGCCCTGATGAGTCTTTGTTTCAAAGTTTGTTTATGAAAACACCTTATACGAATACTAGAGAGAATATAAAAGTTTATTTAGATTGGACTGGTGAAAACAGACATCCTAAGACTTTGACAATAAATGATTATGATACACTTATGAATAGTGATTTCCTAATAGCTAGAAAATTTGATGAAAAGATTGATGGAGAAATCATTAATAAATTAGAGAGTAAATTAAAAATGAAATAGTGTATTTCTTTAAGTTTTTTATAGAGATTGTACTAATCTTAATGGATATGGAATACCAGCAATTTTTAGTGCATTGTAAATTAAATTGTTGATTGTTTGAAAATGTAGTATAGAGGTGTAAAATATTTTGAGTTTCGATAAAAATAAAAAACAGGCAAAAAGTATATTCACAACTTGCCTGTTTTTACTTGTTTTATAAGGAAAATCAACCTCATAAATAGTATAATAAGTTTAGACCAATAAAAAAAATACTGGAGGAATTTTCCATGAACAATTTTAACACAAATCTATATGAAACTAAAAGAGAAATTATAAACTATTCTAATAAAATAACTGAAGGATTAAAAAAGCCAACAGCTAAATTTATTATGGATATGTTATATGGTCTATCGAAGAATCAAAGTGTAATGCTTAGTGACATATCTAGAGCACTTGACGAAAATATAAAACTTAATTATACGATTGATCGTCTGTCTAAAAATCTTGAAAAAATAAATGATGAACAATTAGAAATCATTAGAAATAATTACAATAGAGCTGTACTCAATGAGATTGATGAAGAACCACTCGTATTGCTTGATGATAGTGAAATCATAAAAAAATATGGAAAAAATTTGAGGACCTATGCAAGGTACGAGATGCAAGTTCTTTAAAAGATGATATCTATCCAGAATATCATGTTTGTGAAGCAACTGTAATTACAAAAAAGAGAAGCAACCTATATCTTTATACAGTCATATTTATTCAACGGAAAGTAAAGAATTCAAATCAATGAATGAAGAAACACTAAAGAGTATAGAATATATAAAATCAATCATAGAAAAGAAATGTACATTTGTATGTGACAGGGGATATGATGCCAATATATATTACGAATATTTTTTAAAAGAAGAATGCAATGATGATTTTATAATCAGATTAACAGAAAAAAGAAAGTTAATGTTTAAAGGAAAATCAAAAAAGGCATCAGAAATAGCTGTAAAAAGAAAAGGAAAAATAAAAATGAACATGTATTTTCCAAATTGGATGAGAAGCAAAAATTTTTTTGTAAGATGTTTAAAGATGGGATACATAAACATTGCACTACATTTAGGAAATCTACTTGATAGAAAAAATACACTTAACGTTGATTTCTATTATGGAAGTCAATGGTGGACATTGAGCTATGAATGTGCTAAAGAAATATATGATATATTATTAAAAGGTGAATATATAGACTATTATAAAGGCTCTTTGGTTCCAGATGAATCCATATTTCAAACGATTTATATGAATAGTAGATTTAAAGACAAATACTATGATAAATTAACATATGTTAATTGGAAAGGACAAATTAATCACCCTAAAACTTTTACAATAGAGGATTGTGATGAATTAGAAAAAGTTAATTATTTAATGGCAAGAAAATTTGATGAGGATTTTGATGATAAAATTATAAATAAATTATATGATGAACTATAAGCAGTAAAAGATAAAGCCTATTATGCGAAAAATAAGTAAAAATACGATTAAAGTCAATAATTAAACAGAATGTAGGTTCGAAAACATATAGAGAAATAAGTGATAATTTTACTTAAAAAAACACATCCGCTAGATTTTGCACATTGATTTTTCAGCGGATATGTATTTTTTTGAGCAAGTGGTATTTAAATTTATACCAATTTCTTGCTCTTTTGAAAACACACCATTCAAACCCTGCAGTACAAATAATGTCTGTCATTTTTTGATAAGGCAAATATAGATTTTTTTGTTGTTGGGATGACATTTGAGTAATATAGTTTATGCTTTGCGACATTGCCAATGGCAAAATCAAAGTAAGAAACAAGATTGTTAATTGTATAAAGTCGTGATAAAGTTGTCGTAGAAGATGGCATCATGTTGAAAGGTAGTTGTGATAGATAAAAATATATGTAGAATAGGAGGTAATATTTTAAGAATTACTAGTTATAAAGATGAATATTATACTGAAGATTCGAAACTTGCAAATAATTTGTTATCTTATTGAAGATTAAAAATACTTTTTGGTATATATTTTTGTTATTTTAATATTGGCAATGACTTCTAGCTTAATAAATTCATTAAGTGACAAGGTACATTGCTAAAGAATGATAAAAAAATCACTATACCATAGTGTTTAATTTTGTTAATATTTATTTATAATATTTAATTGTTAAAGAAAGTGTGTTAATATTTATTGAATTAGAGGTAATAATGTCGTACTATTACCAATTGGATTTCCAAAGATTGTGAAGGAATATTCTTTTGCTTCTTTTGCATTAATAGCAATTTATTATTTAACAAAAAAGATGTTATAAATGAAATAAAATCTATGTAAATTACAAATTTATTTGCACTATTTGTAATTTATTAAATTTTGTTGTATAAAGAAAGGATGAAAAAATATTATGAATAATAAACAAGTTGATATATTATTGTCGGTATATAATCCAAATGAAGAATATTTGATAAAACAATTAATTTCTTTAAATAATCAAACATATCCTAATTTAAAACTATATATATTTGATGATTGTATAAAAAAAAGGTGTAATTTAGATTTATTTGAAAAATATATCACAAATTTTTCCTATGAGGTTTTGCCATATTGTGAAGAAAATTTAAATTACATGGGGGGTTTTGAAAAATTGGTGCAAAGATCAGATGGTGAATATATTGCTTTTTGTGATCAAGATGATATATGGATGGATGATAAAGTTGAAAAGTGTGTCGCATATATGAATGAAAAGAATATCGACTTAGTTGTTACGGATAAACAAATAATTGATGAAAATGACAACGTCACTTGCAGTAGCGTTAGAAAACATAGCAATAAAAACTATGATAATTGGAATACTTACGATGATATAACTAAATATAATATCTTTGTTACTTATGCAGTAGGAATGAGTATTATAATGAAAGCTAGCTTTGCAAAAAAGTCTTTACCATTTTCAAAATACACAGGTCATGATAAATGGGTATTGGCGTGTACTTCTACAGAAGGAAAAGTAGGGTACTTAAATTTACCTTTAGTTCAATATAGAAGACATGGGAAAAATGTTAGTGGTGTATTAGTTGGAATAGAGACAAAGGAAGATTATATCAATCAGAGAATAATGCCTGATTTAAAAATGATTGAAGATTTTAAACAAAAATATCCTAATCACAAAGATTTAAATGAAATTGAGAAATTTGCTAATGCTAGAAGAACAGGTAATATAAAAACCTTATTTAAATTGAGATATCTTGCACCTGACATTGCAAAATTTGATATTGTGACAGCTCTTTTACCCGAAAAGTTATTTTCATTTATGGTAAAAATTGCCCAAAAAATAAGTTAAAAGGATGAAAGAAACAGATATTGGAAAATGAAGAAATATTTGCTAGTATTATTGTAATGTGTTTTAAGAATGAAGAGTTACTTGAAAATATTGTTTGTTTAGTTTTGAATCAACTGTTCAAATCTTATGAATTATTATAAGTGATGATTGTATATCAAAATTAAATAGATTATTTTTTGGGACTGTTTCAAATAATTAGATCAAAAATAAATAGATCATACAATCTATTATAAAAAATAGAGGCTCATTGATTATAGAATTAAAAAATTTAATAGTATTTTTTCAAATATTGAGTATTTTGATGTGATAATAATGTTAATATATAATAGTATAAGAAAAATGGATAAAGAGGTGGAAAAATGCAAGTAATAAAATATATGTTTCAACCACATGGTGATGATAGAGGACAACTTGTTGCTCTAGAAGAATTTAAAGATATACCTTTTAAAATTAAGCGAGTGTACTATATGTATGATACAGGAGAAGGAGTCCGTAGAGGATATCATGCACATAAAAACTTAGAACAAATTTTAATTTGTATACATGGAACTTGTAAAATATTATTAGATAATGGTAAGGAAAAAAAAGTTGTACCATTAGAAAAACCATATGAAGGATTGTATGTGGCTAATAATATGTGGAGAGAAATGTTTGATTTTTCTCCTGATGCAGTATTGCTAGTATTGGCTTCAGAAGCATATGATGAAAGTGATTATATTAGAAACTATGATGATTTTTTAGAATTTATTAAGGAGAGTGAATAGAATGAAAATACCTTTTGCAACATTTAAACCAATGCATGATGAAATAAGAAAAGATTTAGATCAAGCATATAATAAAGTAATTGATAGTAATTATTTTATCCAAGGAAAAGAATGCGAATTATTTGAAAAAGAGTTTGCAGATTATTGTAATGCTAAATATTGTGTAGGTGTAGCAACTGGATTAGATGCATTATATTTAATTTTAAGAGCGATGAATATAGGTAATGGAGATGAAGTAATCGTTCCATCAAATACATATATTGCAACAGCTTTAGCTGTTTCATATTGTGGAGCAACACCTATATTTGTAGAACCAGAATTAGAAACTTATAATATTAATCCAGCTTTAATAGAAGAAAAAATAACAGATCAAACAAAAGCAATTATAGCTGTTCACTTACAAGGAAGACCTGCAGATATGGATGCAGTTAATGAAATTGCTAAAAAACACAATTTATATGTTATTGAAGATGCAGCTCAAGCACATGGAACAGAATATAAAGGTCAAAAAGTAGGTACTTTATCAGATGCAGCAGGGTTTAGTTTTTATCCAGGTAAGAACCTAGGCGCTTTAGGTGATGGAGGAGCAGTTGTTACAAACAATAAAGAAATTGCTGATAAAGTTAGAGCTTTAGGTAATTATGGTTCAGATTACAAATATCATCATATTTATAAAGGAACTAATAGTCGTTTAGATGAAATTCAATCAGCATTTTTACGTTGTAAATTACCACATTTAGATAAATGGAATGAATATAGAAGAAATGTAGCAAATAAATATTTTGAAGGAATAAAAAATCCATTAATTAAATTACCATTAAAAGATAGTGAAGATTATAGACATATTTATCATGTATTTGTCATTAGATGTGCTAAAAGAGATGAATTAGAAAAATATTTAAATGAAAACGGGATTGGGACTGTAAAACACTATCCTATACCAATGCATTTACAAGAAGCATATAAAGATTTAAATATCAAAGAAGGAAGTTTACCAATTGCAGAAGAAATTAGTAAAACTGTTTTAAGTATTCCAATGTACTATGGAATGACAGATGAAGAAGTGAATTATGTTATTGATAAACTAAATGCGTTTAAATAATGAGAGGATAATTATGATTACATTAAGAAAACTTCAATTAAAAGATGTTCCATTAATGCTAGAATGGATGCATGATGAAGAAGCAAAACATATTTTTCAAAATAATTTTGCTGAAATAGATGATATTGCAGCAAAAAAGTTCGTAGAAAATTCTTTTAGAGAAGATCAGCAACATTTTGCAATTGTTGATGATCAAGATGATGAATATTTAGGTACAATTTCTCTAAAAAATATTGATTTAAAAAATAAAAATGCTGAATATGCAATTAGCACAAGAAAAAAAGCAAGAGGAACAGGTGCCAATCAAAAAGCAACGGAATCATTATTAAAATATGGTTTTGATAAGTTACAATTGCATAGAATTTATTTAAATGTATTATCATCTAATAAAAGAGCAATTTCTTTTTATAAAAAATGCGGATTTATTTATGAAGGAAAATTTAAAGATCATTTATTTATTGATGATAGATATCAAGATTTAGAATGGTATGCTATATGTAAAAAATAAGAGTATGATATGTATGAAAAAGTTGATTCATAATGTCTACGCATATCTAAAAGAAGAAAATATATAATAAAGTATTGAAATTATTAAAAAATTAAGATTGTTCAAATATTATATTGTATGTTTATGATGATTGTGTAATTGAAAAATAAGTATAGATATCATAAAAATATATTACTCATATTGATTTGTGCAGGTATTGAAGGAGATTTTTTGTTAGCTTATTAAAGAAAATAGCATAAAAATACACAAGCAGTGAAATAAAAATAAGGGATTATTTGCTTTCACTGCTTTCTTTATATATAATTGCTTTGAAAAAAGGAGAGTTTAAATGGTTAAATCAATAATATCGAAATATAAAAATGTTCCTGTTGAAGTGAAAGCTTCTATTTATTATACAATTTGTAGTATTGTACAAAAGTGTATTGTTTTAATAACGTTACCCATTTTTACAAGATTAATGACAACTCAGCAATATGGGCAATATAGTATCTATCAATCATGGATGAATATCGTAGCTATTTTTGCTACTTTGAACTTACAATATGGGTCATTTGATACAGCTATGATTAAATTTGAAAATGATCGAGATAGATACATATCTTCTATCCAAGGGATTGTTTCAGTTTTAACATTAATAACTTTAATTATATACATCATAGCTCCAGTATTTTGGAATGATTTATTGGAATTACCATCAATACTTGTTCTTGCAATGATTGTTGAAATATTGATGAGTACAGTCTTAACTTTTTGGACAAATAAACAACGTTTTATATATAAATATAAACCAATGATTATTGTAACTCTTATCATATCAGTCGCATCTCCTTTAATAGGGGTGGTTGGTGTACTTTTATTTGAAGAAAAGGGAATAGCACGTATTTTAGGAAATACTGCAGTATATCTATGTATTGGTTTAATTATATACATTTATCAATTATATAAAGGGAAGGCTTTATATGATAAAAAATATTGGACATATGCTTTAAAATTTAATATACCTCTTATACCATATTATTTATCACAAATGATATTTAATCAATCTGATCGAATAATGATTAGTAGAATGTCTGGCCAAACAAATGCAGCATTATATAGTGTTGCTTATCAATTCGCGGTTGTCTTAGTTTTTGTTATTAACTCTATCAATAGTTCATTTGTTCCTTGGACATACAGAAGTATTAAAGATAAAAAATATAATATGATAAAAAAAGTAACAAATATTATTATAATATTTATTGCTACAATGTTGATTGTACTTATTTTATTTGGTCCTGAAGCTATTGCTATCTTAGGGGGAAGTAAATATAAAGATGCTATTTGGGTCGTTCCTCCAGTAGCAGGAAGTTTATTATTCTTATTTTTATCACAATTATGTATAAATGTAATGTTCTATTTTGAAGAAAATAGTTATCTTGTTAAAGGATCTATATTAAGTGCTGTTTTAAATATTGTTTTGAATTTCTTACTTATTCCTGTTTTTGGATACGTTGTAGCTGGGTATACAACTTTATTTTCCTATATTGTTTTTTGGTTGAGTAATCTATATTATATGAATAAATCATGTAAAGATAAAATAGAAGATTATAGATATGATACATTGTTTGATTGGAAAAAAATATTTATTATTGCTACTGCTTTCACGATTTTAATTATTTTATTGACATTTACATATTATACAATTTGGTTAAGAATTATATTTGTAGGTATAATAGGAATTATTGTTTTATTAAACAGAAATAAAATAATAGAATATTTTAAATTAATAAAAGGATAAGATAAATATGGATAAGACAAAGTTAACGTATAAAGTTGCTAGAAAAATATATGATTCATACCGCTTTTTAGTAGCCGATTTTAAAATAAAAAATTTAAAAAAAGTAACAAACACTAAAAAAAAGATAGTATTTATTTCACAAATGTCTAATTTGTGGATCAATGTAGATGATTTATATAATCAATTATCTAATGATGATCAGTTTGAAACATATGTTTTAATGATTCCAGAGTTTGATTATTCAAAAAAAGAATTTGATATCCAAACAATGAATACAAAGATTTATGATTTTCATAAAAATCATAATCATCAAAATACAATTAAAGCTTTTGATCAAGGAAAATGGTTTGATTTAAAAAATATTAATCCAGACTATGTTTTTTATGAAAGGCCTTATAGTTCTTACTTACCAATGGAATATAAAATATCTACAGTTTCAAAATATGCAAAAACATGTTATTTACCTTATGGATATGAAATGATGAACTATATTTTTGATACTTCACTTAATGTGGATTTCTTTAGATATTTGCATATCTTTTTTGCGGATAGTTATGTTACAGAATCTTTTAATAAAAAAAGAGCGCCTTTATCTCATCGATTAGGATTAAGAAAAACGATATTAACAGGACATCCTATATTTAATGCTTTTAATAAAGCACAAAGTGAAGATAATCTATTTTGGGATAATGATGATCAACATTTCAAGATTATATGGGCTCCTAGATGGACAATAGATACGCAATTGGGAGGAAGTAATTTTTTAACTTATAAAGATAACATAGTTGATTATGTTGAAAAAGATAAGAAAAGAAGTCTTGTTTTTAGACCTCATCCACTTACATTTAAAAATTTTATATCTTTAGGTTTGATTACATCCGATGAAGTAGATGAATATTTAAGTAAGTTCCAAAATAATGAACAGTTATATTATGATCAAACATCAGAATATTTTACAACATTTTGGCATTCAGATGTTTTTGTAGGAGATATTTCATCAATTATACCTTGTTATTTTTTAACGGGTAAACCTATTATTTATTGTCATACTGATGCTGTGGATGATAATGATATTATGAAAAAAATATTTAGTGTATCTTATAATGCTTATAGTTTTGAAGATGTAGAAAAAATTCTTTTAGACTTACAAAATGGAATAGATCCATTAAAAGAAAAAAGATTAAAATTAAAAGATGAATTATTTGAAGATAAATATGTAAAATATGTAACTCAAAATATAATTAAAGTTTTAAAAGATAATTAAGAAAGGAAAAATATATGAATATAGAAGCAACAATCATTGTAATGGTCTATAAAAATTTAGATCAAGTAAGACAAACATTAGATTCTATAAAAAAGCAAATATATTCAAATTATGAAGTTATTGTAAGTGATGATGGTTCACCTAATTATACGCAAGAAGACTTTGATAAAATCACTGAACAGTATAAAAATGAATTTACGTACTTTAAACTTATAAATAACGGAATTAATAGAGGAACTGTCAAACATTTTAATAGTTTGATTAAACAGGCAAAAGGAACAATCATTTGTCCTTTATCAAGTGGAGATCAATTTTATAATGAAAATTCTCTACAAGAAATTATGAATGCTTTTGATCAAGAAGATAAACTTATATATACTTCGAAAAGAATGATCAAAAAAGAAAATAGTATAGAATATTATCCAAGTTTATATCAGGTTTCTTTATTAGATCAATCAAATCATTTTTTTGAATATATTATGAAATACGGTAATTTTGTATCGGGGGCTTCTACTTATTATAAAAAAGAAATTTTTGATAAATATGGATTGTTTGATGAAAAATATAAGTTATTAGAAGATTATCCATTCTATGTTAATCTTGCATTTAATAACGAAAAAATTGGATATATTGATTATCCAACAATTCAATATGAATTAGGAGGTATTTCTACAGCAAGTAATAGAAATCCTTTATTAGATCAAGATTATGTAACTTTATTTAAAGATGTTTTATCTCAAAAAGATATACATTTATCACATATGACAAAAAGAGCTTTAAACTATAGAATAGATAAAATTACAAAAAAAAATAATTCTTTTTTAGTTCAACTATTGTATATAGATGTTGTTATAATGCTTTGTTTAAATAAAGCAGGAATTATTAAGGGGTAAATGGGGAAAATTATGAGTAAATAAAAAAACAATTTATATCTAATATACCATATTATGTATTATTCTTTATTTTATTATTTATACATATTCAATTGAATGTAAGTACAGGTGATGATGTAAATTTTGCAATTCGAGCAAAATCAATGACTTTTACAGGTTTTAATATATATAAATACTATAATTGGTCTTCTAGGCAATTGATAGAAAGTGTGCTTTATTTTATTTCAGTTCATAGTCATGTTTGGATGCTTTTAAACTCATTAGTTATTACAATTATAGCTAAATTAATAGAAGCAATATTTTGTAATCATACAATAAAAATGAAAATACTTTGTTGTATTGGAACACTTATCTATCCCTTGATTGATATGTCTTCTGCTGGTTGGATGGTCACAACAATTAATTATTATTGGCCATTAGGCGCTATTTTAATAAATTTATATTATTTAAAAAAAGCAAATAATCTTATTAAATTGAAATGGTATGAATATATTATTAGTTCTATAGCCTTATTATTTGCCGCAAATCAAGAACAAGGTTTTGCAATTTTGTTAGGAACTTATTTCTTCTATATAATTTACTGCTTTATCAATAAAAGGAAAATTAGTTTTTTTGTAATTTTAAATATTGTTTTAATCATTGCATCAGGAACATATATCTTTACATGTCCTGAAAATTGGGTGAGAAAGAAACAAGAAGTTAAAAATTGGTTCCCAGATTTTGGAACATTATCCTTTTTTAGAAATATTGAAATAGGAATTTCTTCAACTGTTTATCCTATTTTATTTAAAAATAATGTACCAATGTTATTTTTATCATCAACACTTTTAATAATTATTAATACTTTTAAAAATAGTTTAGTGAAAGCAAGTACAATGATTATTTTTGTAATGACATTAGTTTTTGGTGTTTTAGGAAAATATTTAGTAGACTTATATCCAAATATTTCTTTTCTATATTCTATATTAGGAAAATACGGTATTTTAAGTTTAAGTAATTTAAAATCATTTGTTCCATATATTATGTTTTTAATAGAATTTATTGCATTATTAATCACCATTTTATTTTTAATTAAAGATAATAGAAAAAATATAGATATTTTTATTATCTTATTAATTGGCTTTGGATCAAGATTTATGCTTTGCTTTTCGCTAACTGTTTGAGCTTCAGGAAATAGAACCGCTCTATTTTTCTATTTTTCGATGATTATAGCAAGCTGTTTATTAATTTCTAGATATCATCATAGAATAAAAAATTTAGATTATTTTATGGCTATATTTGGAGTTTTTGCTTTTTGTAATATTATTAATTGTTTAGTTTAATAAAGCTAGAAGTAATTTGAGAATATCAAATTATTTCTAGCTTTTATTTATTAGTTATATTGTTTAGAGTTTTTTTTGATGATAAAATGAATACAAGGGAGGTTTGAGCAATGAAAGGTTATTTGAAGAAAGGAATAGCATGTTTCATTTTTCTATTTTCTATTTCAATGAGTCTATCATTTGTTTCGGCATTAGAGAGAAATGATGAAGTAAAGATGAATGATGTTGTTGAAGTAAAAAATGGACTTTATAAAGAAAACGGGAAAGTTTATTTTTATGAAAATGATGTAGCAATTACAGGTATTGTTAATGATAATGGAACTTTTTACTATGTAAATGCAGATGGAAATGTTAAAACAGGATGGGTAAATGATCAAAATCACTGGTATTTTGTAAATAATGATGCTACCTGTAAACAAGGATGGTATAAATATTATGGTAAATGGTATTATCTAGATGCTAATGATGAAACATATCCATCATCAGCAATAACAAATCAAGTAAAGGAAATTGATGGAATAAAATATCATTTTGATGAAAATGGTGCTATTAAAACAGGCTGGATAAATGATGATGCTCATTGGTATTTCTATGATGGAAATGCAAGTTTAGTAAGTGGATGGTATAAATACTATGGTAAATGGTATTATTTAGATGCTAATGATGAAGCATATCCATCATCAGCAATAACAAATCAAGTAAAAGAAATTGATGGAATCAAATATCATTTTGATGAAAATGGTGCTATTAAAACAGGTTGGATAAATGATGATAATCATTGGTATTTCTATGATGGAAATGCAAGTTTAGTAAGTGGATGGTATAAATACTATGGTAAATGGTATTATTTAGATGCTAATGATGAAGCATATCCGTATGCTGCCATTACTAATCAAGTAAGAGAAATCAATGGTGTTAAATATACTTTTGATGAAAATGGTGCTATTAAAACAGGCTGGATGTTAGATGGTAATGATTGGCATTACTATGATCAAAATGGAAATAAATGCACAGGTTGGGTTTATGTTAAAAATCAATGGTATTTATTAAATAATGATGGTGTTATGCAAACTGGATGGCAAAGAGTTTCTGGTAAATGGTATTATTTAGATGAATCAGGTCAAGGGTATATGTACACGGGTTGGCTTGATTTGAATGGTCAATGGTATTACCTAAATGCGTATGGTAGTATGTTAACAGGCTGGATAAATGTTAAAGGAACTTGGTATTATATGGATGCAAGTGGGGCAATGTGCACAGGTTGGAAGCAAATTGCTGGAACTTGGTATTATTTACATTCAGGTGGAAATATGGCTATTGGATGGTTAAAAGATAATAATCAATGGTATTATTTAAATTCATATGGAGCAATGTTACATGATACGTATTTTGAAGCATTTTATTTTACTTCTAGTGGGGCTTTAAGAAGCGATAGTGTTTATGATTCAATGACAAGTAGAGCAAGCGGATACAGTAGTGCTACTAATTATTTGATTTTAGTTGATACAGCTAATTGTCGAGTAGCTATTTATCAAGGTTCTGTAAATAATTGGAACAATATTCATTATTATAGTTGTGCCCCAGGTAAAGCTTCAACTCCTACAGTTAAAGGTGAATTTACAGTTGGAATAAGAGGATATTATTTTGACTCAGGATCATCTAGATGTTTCTGGTATACACAATTTAAAGGAAACTATTTATTCCATAGTACTCTTTATAATAAAAATGGTACAATTCAAGATAATAGAACAGGAATTCCATTATCACATGGTTGTGTAAGACTTGAAATACAATATGCTAAATGGATTTATGATAATATTCCTTCAGGAACAAAAGTAGTAGTATATTAATGTGAATTTGATGAGGATACTTAGAGTATCCTCGTTTTTTTATATATTCTTGAAAAGAAATGGCTTACATGGTTAAATGAATATAAGGAGGGAAATCATGAAAAAGAAATTATTTATTGTATCACTTGTTCTTTCAATGTGTTTTTCTATGTTAAGTATAGTCAATGTACAAGCAAAAGAAACAATTAGAGAAGATCATTATGTAAATCCTATTTATAAAGATGTAAAAAGTAGTGTTGTTCATCATGATATTCAAACATATAGTTTAGAAGATGTTGAATATACAAGTGATCAAGAAAAACTTGTAAAGATATTTAGAGAAAAATTAATTAATAGAGAAAGTAATATTGTTCTTTATTATCATTGTGATGAAGAAATTACACAAGAATTTTTTTCTAATTTAGTACATCAGTTGTTCCAAAAGGCCATCAAACATACTGGTAATGGAAAAGAAGGAGACTATCTTAAATGGCACTGTCAAGGGTGGACAGTAAAAGCATCCATATCTGGAAATTCTAATGAGGGATATGATTTAAATATTTTTTATGATGTATCTTATTTATCTAGTTTAGAACAGGAAGAAAAAGTAGATGAAGAAGTCTCTAATTTGTTGAAGTCATTAGATTTATCAAATAAGACAGACTATCAAAAAGTAAAAGCAATCTATGATTATATATGTTCAAATGTTACATATGATCATGATAACTTAAATGATGAATCCTATTCATTAAAATATACAGCTTATGCAGCTTTGATCAATAAAACAGCAGTATGCCAAGGATATGCATCGTTATTTTATCGCTTAGCATTAGATGCAGGTGTAGATACAAGAGTTATTTCAGGTGAAGCAGGGGGACCACATGCTTGGAATATCGTTAAATTAAATGGTAAATATTATAATCTTGATAGTACATGGGATGCAGGAAGAAGTACATATGCTTATTTCTTAAAAAATACAAATGATTTTGATGATCATGTAAGGGATAATGACTATCAATCAAATGAGTTTATTGAAGAATATCCAATGTGGGATGAATCTTATACAGAAATTGATTGTAATAAATATGGTCATAATTATAGTGAACCTATATATAAGTGGTCTGTAGATAATATGACAGTCACAGCTCAAAGAGTATGTGCAAATAATTATGAACATGTTGAAGAAGAAACCGTTACAGCTCAAAAAATTGTTAAAGATCCAACATGCACAGAAAATGGAATAATTACTTATATAGCTAATTTCAAAAATAATGCATTTAAGCCACAAACAAAAATAGTAGATGACAAAAAAGCAACAGGGCATAAAGTAGTTGTTGATCAAGCTAAGGAAGCAACATGTACAGAAGATGGATTAACAGAAGGAAAACATTGTTCTGTATGTAAAGAAGTCATCAAAAAACAAGAAGTGATTCCATCAACAGGGCATAAAGTAGTTGTTGATCAAGGTAAAAAAGCAACATGTACAGAAGATGGATTAACAGAAGGAAAACATTGTTCTGTATGTAAAGAAGTCATCAAAAAACAAGAAGTGATTCCAGCAACAGGGCATAAAGTAGTTGTTGATCAAGGTAAAAAAGCAACATGTACAGAAGATGGATTAACAGAAGGAAAACATTGTTCTGTATGTAAAGAAGTCATCAAAAAACAAGAAGTGATTCCAGCAACAGGGCATAAAGTAGTTGTTGATCAAGGTAAAAAAGCAACATGTACAGAAGATGGATTAACAGAAGGAAAACATTGTTCTGTATGTAACGAAGTCATCAAAAAACAAGAAGTAATACCATCAACAGGACATAAAGAAGCTCTTGATTCGGCAAAAGAAGCAACATGTACAAATACAGGTTTAACAGAAGGAATACATTGTTCAATATGTAATAAGATTATTAAAAAACAAGAAATCATCCCAGCTTTAGGACATGATTTTAAAGATGGAGTATGTACAAGATGTCATAATCAACTAAAAGGACAATGGAAACAATCAGGAAATAAATGGTGGTATCAATATGAAGATGGAACATATCCAAAAAATGAATTCATTGCAATAGATAATAAACTCTATAGATTTGATCAATATGGATATATGCAAACAGGATGGTTCAAGGTCAATAATGAAGATTACTATGCTACATCTAGTGGAGAAATCAAAGCCCAATGGGTAGGATCAGGAAATAACTGGTACTATGTAGACGCTGATGGAAAAATGGTTACAGGATTCCAAACAATCTCTGGAACTAAATATTACTTTGAAACAAACGGACTTATGAAAAAAGGATGGTTCAAAGTCAATGGAACAGATTACTACGCATCAACAAGTGGAGAAATCAAAGCGCAATGGGTAGGATCAGGAAATAACTGGTACTATGTAGATGCAGATGGAAAAATGGTAACAGGATTCCAAACAATTGCAGGAGCTAAATACTACTTTGCAGAAAGCGGATTAATGCAAACAGGATGGTTCAAGCTCAATGGAGCAGATTACTATGCAACATCTAGTGGAACTATTAAAGCCCAATGGGTAGGATCAGGAAATACTTGGTACTATGTAGATGCAGATGGAAAAATGGTAACAGGATTCCAAACAATTGCAGGAGCAAAATACTACTTTGCAGAAAGCGGATTAATGCAAACAGGATGGTTCAAAATCAATGGTGATGATTACTATGCTGCATCTAGTGGAGCAATTCAAGCTCAATGGGTAAAATCAGGAAATAACTGGTATTATGTAGACGCTAATGGAAAGATGGTTACAGGTGATTATGTTATTGATGAAAAAGTAAATCGTTTTGATACTAATGGTGTCTGGCTTGGATAATTTAATTCATTACAATTTAGTAGAAAGCAGCTCAGAAATATTTATTATATTATTTTTGAGCTGTTATATTTATAATTCAAGATATGAATGATTTATTGTTGTAAAGGTTAATTTAATATATACTTATTATGTATATATTTAATAGAAAGGAAATTTTTATACAAAAAGATTTGTGTAAAAAAGTAGTAGAAATTTAAATGGTAGAAACAAGTGTTATTATGGCAACTTATAAAGAAAGCATAGAATGTTTAAAACAGTCCATAGAATCAATTATTAATCAAACATATAATGATTTTGAATTTATTATTATTTTAGATAATCCAGATAATAAAGAACATATAGCATTTATAAATGATTATGTATGTAAGGATGAACGTATTAAATTCTATATAAATGATAAAAATATGGGGCTAACAAATACTTTAAATAGAGGACTTGAACTTGCTGAAGGAAAATATATTTGTAGAATGGATGCAGATGATATTTCTGAATTATATAGAATGGAACATCAAAAGAAGTATTTGGAAGAAAATGATTTTGATTTAATAGGTGGAATTTCACAAATGATTGATGAGGATGGAAATACTATTTATTCAATAAAAAAAGTTCCAACTAATTTTAAAAAGATAAAAAAATGTATTAAATATAATCAAGTTATTTCTCATCCAACATGGTTTGGTAAAAAAGAAGTATTTGATAAGTTAAATGGCTATAGAAATATGCCACTTTGTGAAGACTATGACTTTACATTAAGAGCAATACTTCAAGGATTTAAAATTTCTAATGTGAATGAATGTGTTTTAAAATATAGAATGACAAAGGATAGTATATCAAGATCAAATTTATTTGAACAATATTTATTTGCTAGATACATTACTAGACAATATAGTGAAGGAAAAGTAAGTGAAGTAGAAGAAGCTAAGGCGTATGTAAAGAAGAATTTAAGTGATAAAAATGCAAAGCATTATTTAAAAGGAAATGAGAGATTTAATAATGCATTAAATAACTTAGAAGAGAAACAATATATTCAATTTATAGCAAATGGTATTGCATTACTTTTTACTTCTAAATATTATCTTGATAAAATATTTAGATTTGTAATGGTTTATTTAAACTCATAATATATTAGCAGAATATTGATTAAAAAATGGGTAGTAATACAAAAAAGTATTACTACTTTTTTGTATTTGAGTAGATAAAAGGGTTGTTTGGTTTGAAAATATATAAACGAATATTTATGTGTAATATACTGTAGATAGGGAGGAAAGAACATAAGAAAAGTATTTTTAAAAGTAATGTGTATTACTATGTTATCTCTAGTTATGTCAATAACTATGTTATCATCAGTAAGCGCAAAAGAAGCGAGTATTGAATATCAGGGAGTATGGACTGATTATGCAGCTAAGGAATATGCTGCTGGTGATGGAACAAAGGAATCTCCATATTTAATTAAAGATGCTTCTGAATTAGCTTTATTAGCAAAAAATGTTAATGAAAAGGAAGAAAAAGATAAATATTATGAATTAATTTCTGATATTGATTTATCTGGACATTTTTGAAATCCAATTGGGGATGTAAAAAGAAAGCTAAATGTTTTTTATGGTGGAAATTATTTCTATGGCGTATTTGAAGGAAATAATCATACCATTAAAAATCTAAACATTATACAGAATAATCCTAATGATGATAATTACTATTATGGATTATTTGCGTGGAATTCTGGAACAATTCAGAATTTAAATATAATAAACGCTAATATTGATTGTGATAGAGTTTCATATATTGGTGGAATTGCTTGTGTAAATGAAGGAAATATTAATCATGTTCGTTTGATGGCTCTGTTAGTGTAAGTAATGATGTAGGAGATATTGCTGGAATAGTAGGAAGACAAGTGAATGGCGGAACAGTAAATCATTGCAAAAATAAAGCACAGATAAAGGCAACAACTCAAGATTGTGATTATCTTGGAGGTATTGTAGGATTTAATGAAGACGGATATATTAAAGACTGTGTAAATGAAGGAGAGATTATTGGAAATAATCAAATTGGAGGAATTGCCGGAGAAAATGATGGATTTGATGGACATGGCTATATAGAACGATGTATAAATTTAGGTAACATTAAGGGAAACGAGATTGTTGGAGGAATTACTGGAGAAAATCATAGAACAGCATCTATAATAAATTGTGAAAATATAGGACATATAACAGGAAATGAGTATGCTGGAGGAATTTCAGGTGCTGCTGGCGTATTAGAAAAAGACAAAAAAGAAATAAGATATTGTATTAATATAGGAAAAATAGAATGTGATTCATATGGAAATGCAATTGTAGGAGCACTATATGCAGCATCTAGTGGTGTAATTACAGCTCAATGGGTAAAATCAGGAAATAACTGGTATTATGTAGACGTTGAAGGTAAGATGGTCACAGGAGATTATGAAATTAATGGAGTAGTTAATCATTTTAATGCTAATGGTGTTTGGATCAATTAAAAATTTAACCAGAAGACAGAGAATATCTGCTTCTGGTTTTCTATTTTTTATAGATTATAACTAGTTTATTTTTTTGTATTTGTTATAATGTCAATTGTAAGACAAGAGGGGGATTGTATGAAAAAAGGTAAATTATTAAATATTGCTTTATCAATAGCGTTTATTAATATTTTATTTGTATGTTTTTCGATTATAAATGTTAATGCGGAAGAAGATACAGATACATTAAATACAAATGATGGGTCGACTGTAATGGAATCTGGTTGGACGAATAAAGAGAATCAATGGTATTATTATGATCATGGTGAAAAGAAAACAGGATGGTTACATACGGATTATTGGTACTATTTAGATCAAGATGGAAAAATGGTGACAGGGTTAGCTTCTGTAGGAAATCAACAATATTACTTTAATCAATCAGGGGCCATGCAAACAGGATGGATCCAAGCAGATGGAACATACTATTATGCAAATAATAGTGGATATATTCAAAAAGGTTGGTTGCATAAAGGGCCTTGGTATTATTTAGACCAAGATGGAAAAATGGTCAGAGGGTTAGCTTCTGTAGGAAATCAACAATATTATTTTGACCAATCAGGAGCTATGCAAACAGGATGGATCCAAGCAGATGGAACATATTACTATGCAAATAATAGTGGCTATATTCAAACAGGATGGCTACATAAAGGATCATGGTATTATTTGGACCAAGATGGAAAAATGGCTACAGGATTGGTTTCTGTAGGGGACGAACAATGTTACTTTGATCAATCAGGAGCTATGCAAACAGGATGGATCCAAGCAGATGGAACATATTACTATGCAAATAATAGTGGCTATATTCAAACAGGATGGCTACATAAAGGATCATGGTATTATTTGGATCAAGATGGAAAAATGGTTGTAGGTGATTATTATATCAATGATCAATATTACTATTTTAATTCTAATGGAGATTTGCAATTAGGTTGGTATTATAGAGATAATCAATATTATTATCTTGATTCTAATGCGGTTCTTGTTAAAGGATGGAATAAGATCACTAACAAATGGTATTATTTTAATGATCAAGGAATTATGCAAACGGGTTGGCAATTGATTAATAATCAATGGTTCTATTTAAATGCTTCTGGTGATATGCAAACAGGATGGTTAAAATCAGGTAATAAATGGTATTATTTAAATAAGAGTGGTGTCATGGTTACTGGTTGGGCACAAATTGGATGGAAATGGTATTATTTTAATGAAGATGGTGCAGCTGTTAAAGATGATGTAGTTATTGATGGTAAAACATATACATTTAGAGATGATTATTCATGGATTTCAAATTGTACGAGAAAAGAGTTTGTAGAAAGAGCTAAAAGATATTTGGGATGTAATGAAAAAGATGGATCATTTAAGAAAATTATTGATTCTTATAATAAACTAGATCCATTACCTAGAGGTTATAAAGTAAAATATACAGATTCTTGGTGTATGACTTTTGTTTCAGCTATGGTGAGAGAATGTAATTTACTTGACATTATCCCAGTTGAATGTTCATGTGGTAAAGCAGTTGAAAAAGCTCAAGCAATGGGAATTTGGCAAGAAAATGATGCTTATGTTCCTCAAATTGGTGATATTATTATGTATGATTGGGATGATAATGGAAATGGTGATAATACAGGATGGCCTGATCATGTAGGTATTGTTGCTGAAGTGAATGGAAATACTTTTAAAGTTATTGAAGGAAATAAAAATGATGCTGTTGAATATAGAACAATGACTGTAAATGGTAAATTTATAAGAGGATATATTACACCTAAGTTTTTATCATAGAAGAAGTAGAAATACTTCTTTTTTTCTTTACTTATAGAAAACATATGCTATAATGTTCATATAAATTAATAGGGAGAAAAAAATGAACACTTTTACATATTTAGACTTTGAACTTATAAAACTGCTTTATAAAGAAAATAATCTTTCACAAAGAATGATTTCTAAAAGATTAAATTGTTCTTTAGGTAAAGTAAATGAAACACTAAAAAAACTTAAAGAATTAAATTATCTTAATGAGGATAATTCACTCACAAATTTAGGAATGAATTTAATAAAGAAAGATAAGTCTGCTATTATTTTAGCTGCAGGACAAGGAATTCGAATGATTCCTATTAATAACAATGTTCCTAAAGCCATGCTTGAAATAAATGGAGAAATACTTATTGAACGTATTATTAGACAGCTATTAGAAGCCAATATTCATGATATAACAATAGTTGTTGGTTTTATGAAAGAAGAGTTTGATTATCTTATTGATCAATATCGTGTAAAGTTAGTTGTTAATAGAGAATATCAAGAAAAGAACAACTTACATAGTTTAAATATTGTAAAAGATAAAATAAATAATACTTATATTATTCCTGGTGATCTTTATTTCTATGAAAATCCGTTTTTAGATAATGAAATTCAATCATGGTATATGCTTGAAAATAGAATAAGTAAACATAGTAATGTTACATGTAATACTAAAAATGAAATTATTAAAACAAAAAAAGATGGTTTAAAACTGATTGGTTTATCATTTATAAATAATCAAGATGCTTCATATTTAAAAGAACATTTAGAACATTTAGATGATGGAATGCATGATTCATTGTTTTGGGAAGAAGCCTTGTATCAAAAAAATAAGATGTTTATTTATGGGAAAATCGTTGATACAAATTATGTTGATGAAATCAATACTTATGAAGAATTAAGAAATGTAGATGATCATTCAACACACTTAAATAATGAGACATTATCTTTAATTGCTGATGTTTTTAAAATCAATGTTGAACAAATAAAAAATATTAAAAGTTTAAAAAAAGGAATGACTAATCGTTCATTTTTATTTGAAATCAATCAAGATAAATATATTATGAGAATTCCTGGGGAAGGAACAGATCAACTTATTAATCGAAAAGAAGAATATGAAGTTTATCAAGTAATAAAAGATTTAAATATCAGTGATGAAGTTATTTATATGAATCCTCAAAATGGTTATAAGATTACAAAGTATTTAAATGATACACGTGTATGTAATCAAGATGATCAAGAAGATCTAAGAAAGTGTATGCAATTATTGAAATATTTTCATCAACAAGATTTAAAGGTTGATCATGAATTTAATGTTTTTGAAAAGATTGATTTTTATGAAAAATTAAGAGGGCCTAAATCCTTATATAAAGATTATGATCAAACAAAAGAAAAAGTCTTCTCTTTAAAGAATATTATTGAAAAGATGCCTAAAGAATGGAGACTATGTCATATAGATGCAAATTGTGATAATTTCTTATTCTATAAAGAAAATGAAGAAGAAAAAATAAAACTTATTGATTGGGAATATGCGGCAATGCAAGATATTCACCTAGATATTGCAATGTTTTGTATCTATTCCATGTATAACAGACAGCAAGTTGATAACTTGATAGACATTTATTTTGAAAATAAATGTGATCAGCAAACAAGAATTAAAATCTATTGTTATATATCAATGTGTGGTCTTTTATGGAGCAACTGGTGTGAATATAAATATACATTAGGTGTTGAATTTGGAAAATATTCATTAGCACAATATCGCTTTGCGAAAGATTACTATAATATTGTTATAGAAGAAATGGAGAATATGAAATAATGAGTCAAGTAGAAAGAGCAATTATCATGGCCGCAGGAAAAGGAACACGTATGAAACCTATTACTAATAAAGTTCCTAAGCCATTAGTTAAAGTCAATGGAAAAGCAATGATAGAAGGGGTTATAGAAAAACTTCATGAACAAGGCATTCAAGAAATCTATGTTGTCGTAGGATACCTTAAGGAACAGTTTAATTACTTAAAAGAAAAATATAATGATGTACATTTAATTGATAATCCCTATTTTGATACATGTAATAATATTTCATCACTCTATGTAGCTCGAGAACATCTTAAAAATGTCATTATTTTAGATGGGGATCAAATTATTAATAACAGTCAAATTCTTGAAAAGAATTTTGACTTTTCTGGATATAACTGTATCTACAAAAAAGAAATCAATAATGAATGGATGTTAAAAATCAAAGAGGGTCTTGTTACATCTTGTTCACGAACAGGTGGAACAGATGGTTGGCAATTGTATAGTGTTTCTCGTTGGAATGAAGAAGATGGGAAACGCTTGAAAAAACATTTGGAAATAGAATTTGAAGAAAAGAAAAATACAGAAATCTATTGGGATGATGTAGCGTTGTTTTGTTATCCAGATGAATATCAATTATCTATTAAAGAAATGCGTGATGGAGATATTTTGGAAATAGATAGTTTAGATGAGTTATGCAGTATAGATCCATCATATTTAAATTATAGGGAGAACTAAAATGGAAAAGAAAACATTAAAAGGAAGATTAGACTATACAGCGATGATCATACCTTTATTAGGGGTCGTCTTATTATGTGTTTTATTTATGATCATGCCAGCTAAATCTTCATATATTATTCAAATGATCAGAGGATTTTTAGGAAATGATTGTGGTATTTATTATGCTATGTTGGGTGTTGGTATTTTTGCTTGTTCTTTATATATTGCTTTTTCTAAATATGGAAAAATCAAGTTAGGGAAAGATACGGATAAACCAATTTATTCATCATTTAATTGGGGAGTAATGATTTTTACTTCTACAATGGCAGCAGATATTTTATTTTATTCATTATGTGAATGGGCATTATATGCTAATGAAAAGTATATTGATCAATTAGGTGGAATACAAAAATGGGCTTCAACATTTCCGTTATTTCATTGGGGACCAATTGCTTGGAGTTTTTATATTATTTTGGCTGTTGCTTTTGGTTTTATGTTACATGTAAGAGGAAGAAATAAACAAAAGTTTTCTGAAGGATGTAGACCATTACTAGGAAATAAAGTGGATGGAGTTGTAGGTAAAATTATTGATTTAATTGCTATATTTGCACTTATCGCAGGAACTGCAACAACCTTTTCACTAGCAACACCATTATTATCAGCAGCTTTAAGTAGAGTATTTGGGTTGCCTAATGGTGTAGGACTTACTATTGCTGTTTTATTATTGATTGCGGCAGTTTATACATTTACTGTAATTACAGGAATGAAAGGTATTTCTAAACTAGCAACATATTGTTCCTATTTATTCTTTGCTTTACTTATTTATTTTTTAATAGGTGGGGGAGAAACCACATATATCTTAGAAACTGGTTTTTCAGCTATTGGTAATATGGTACAAAATTTTATCGGATTATCTACTTGGATGGATCCATTAAGAGAAACATCATTTCCACAAAATTGGACGATTTATTATTGGGCCTATTGGATGGTATGGTGTGTTGCAACTCCTTTCTTTATTGGAAAAATCAGTAAGGGAAGAACAATTAAAAATACGATTCTAGGAGGATATGGATGGGGTCTAGCAGGAACTTTTACTTCATTCATTATTCTTGGAAATTATGGTTTGGCACAACAAATGAAACATGGAATTGATATTTCGGGAATGATTGCTAAAAGTGGAGATTATTCTGCAGTTATTTTAAAGATATTTGATACTCTACCACTAGCAAGTCTAGGTTTATTATTATTAGTTATTACTATGATTGCTTTTTATTCAACAACATTTGATGCTTTAACTATGGTTGTTTCATCTTATTCCTATAAAAAATTAGATGTAGATGAAGAACCAGATAAAAAGATTAGAGTTTTCTGGGCAATTATCTTTATCTTATTTCCAATAGCGTTGATTTTTGCTGAAAATTCAATGTATAGTTTACAGTCAGTGGCTATTATCGCTGCTTTTCCAATAGGATTTATTATACTGTTGATTGTCATTAGTTTCTTTAAAGATGCAAATAAATATTTACAAGAAAAGAAAGAAAATAACAGGGATATAGAATAGAAAATTCTATATCCTTTTTGTTGAATTGAAAATGTATATCATTATAATAAAAAATAGTATTTATGAAGATGATTATTTTAGTTGATATTTGTAAGTATATTATTTTATGTGATGTTATCACATTATTAAAAGCAAATAGGATTAGTAAGTTAAAATATTCTATAGATTTAAAATATTGTAGGAGGTTGGAAATGAAAAAAAAGTACATAAGTCTGTTTCTTGTTATATTATTGGGAATGATTTTTAATATCTCTAATATAAAAGCATATGAAGAAACAAATGAAGTTATTGGACAAACAAAATTTGTAGATAAAGATGGAAATATTAATACTGTAGATGTTTATGATGGAACAACGAATGAAGAGTATAATCCTTATGCACGAACAGTTTCTACAGCGAATATGGTTAATTTTAATTGTTCTAAAGCAAAGACAACGACAAATTTTACAGATTATTATACAGGACAAGAGGGATATTTATCTAAATCAAATGCAGCGGATGCAGCTTTTTTAGGGTATGAAAAGGGAAAAGTGAAGTTTATGATTTCAGGAATTGTTGGTTTAGTAGATCCTCAATATGTTGAAGTTCTTAGCCAAGGGACTTATTATGCAAGTAACTATGAAGTTAATTCATCAGGTGATTTGTATCATTATATTTCTAATAATGTTAATGCGACAGGAAATCAAGGGAATAAGAATTATATAGGGACAGGGCCTAGTTATTTAACAAAGAATAAAGAGTATTATAGCTATGATGGACATTATTTTTATGATAACTATAATACAATGATTACAGATTATAAAAATAATGTTAGAAATAATGCTGTTAATCCTAATAATCCTTATTATAGTTATTTTCAATACTTACCAATGAGAAGTCAAACAACTTATACTGGTTCACAAATATCAAATTATTTAAATAATAAAGCAGGAAGTACTTCTAAATTATATAATACAGGTGATATTTTTATTAAGTATCAAAATAAATATGGGGTCAATGCTTTAATGGCAGCAAGTTTTGCTGCCTTAGAATCTGGATGGGGAAAAAGCAAAATTGCATTAAATAAAAATAACTTATTTGGATTAAATGCTACAGATAATAATCCAGGTGGAAATGCAGATACCTTTAGTACAGTAGATGATTGTATTATGAATTTTACATCGAGTTGGATGTCTAAAAGATATTTAAATCCTACATATACTTCTTTATTTAGAGGAGGTTATTTTGGAGACAAGGGAAGTGGAATATTTGGAAAATATTCTTCAGATCCCTATGAAGGAGAAAAATGTGCAAGCATTGCTAAAAATATGGATGCTAGTATCTCTTCTAAAGATAATGATTATTATACTTTAGGAATCAAAGATATTTATTTAACAACACATACTGCCCTTAATGTAAGAAGTAGTTCAAATACAAGTTCTAGTGTTTTATATACAACGATAAAAAATCCAGCTTATTCATTTATTATAAAAGATGCCTCTGCAATTAATGATTTTTATAAGATACAAAGTGAAGTTTCTAGTAGTGATGGAACTTATAGCTTTGATAATACAGGATATGTAAGTAATCAATATGTTACTTTATTAAATAATACTTCTCATCCACAAGGATGGAAAAAAGAAAATAATTATTGGTATTATTATTTTTCAAATGGGTCAAAAGCAACTGGTTTACAAACTATAGAAAATAATCTCTATTATTTTAATACAAGTGGACAAATGCAAACGGGTTGGCAAGAAATAAATGGAAAATGGTATTATTTAAGTACTGGTGTTATGAAAATCTATGGAAAAACGTATTATGAAGGGTATATGATTACAGGATGGTTACCACTAGGTAATGATTGGTATTATTTAAATAGTGATGGATCAATGGTAACAGGATTACAAACTGTAGGAAATAATTTCTATTATTTTAATGCAAGTGGAAAGATGCAAACAGGTTGGCAAGGAATCAATAACAAATGGTATTATTTTGATAATGGTGGTTATGGACAAAAAAGTTGGCAAATGATTGCAGGAAATACGTATTACTTTTTAGATAATTATCAAATGGCAACAGGATTTCAAGAAATCTCTGGAAATACTTATTTCTTTAGTACAGGTGTTATGAACATCTATGGAAAAACTTATTATGAAGGCTATATGGTTACTGGTTGGTTAACTTTAGGTAGTGATTGGTATTATTTTGATAATACAGGTAAAAGACTTACAGGATTACAAAAAGTAGGAAACAATTTGTTTTATTTTAATGATAGTGGTAAAATGCAAACAGGTTGGCAAAAAGTCAGCAATAAATGGTACTATTTTGATGATTCAGGCTATGGACAAAGTGGCTGGAAGAAACTAGGGAATACATGGTTTTATTTTAATAGCCAATATCAAATGTTAACAGGTTGGCAAAGAATTAATGGTAAGTGGTACTATTTAAGTACAGGTGTTATGGAAATATATGGGAAAACTTATTATGAAGGTTATATGGTTACAGGATGGTTACCACTAGGTAATGATTGGTATTATTTAAAAAGTGATGGTTCGATGGTAACAGGTTATTATAAAGTTGGAAATAAGACATATTATTTTAATAGCAGTGGTGTTATGCAGTAATAATATTTTTAGGGGGAGGAAAGATTTTGAAAAAGTTTTTTGGTTATTTGTTTTTGGTTTTTGGAATGGCTTTTGCATTGAGTTATTTTCAAAATAGTTCTGTAAATGCATTAGATGGAAGTTATGATGATGCAATTATGGGACAAAGTAGTCATATTGATCAAGATGAAAATAAAATAGAAGATGCAAAGGAAGAAAATTCTTATAGTTTACGAACTATGATTCAAAATGGTTGGTTTTATCAAGGAAATAAAAAATGTTTTCGTGATAATGATGGTCATGTTATTGGTGAAAATGTCAAAAAGGTTATTGATGTTTCACAATACAATGGTCATATTGATTGGAGTAAAGTAAGTAAAACAGATGTAGATGGTGTTATTATTAGAATTGTTTCTCATAAGGGTGGATATTATCATATTGATAAACAATTTGAAAATAATTTAAATGGTTGTAGAAAATATAATATTCCTTTTGGAATCTATATTTATGATTATTCAAATAATGTAACAGATGCTGATAATGAAGCAAAAATGATTTTAAATTATTTATCAATATATAAAATTTCACCTTCAGAACTTTCATATCCTGTTTATTTAGATATGGAAAGACCTGAATTATCAACAACAACGAATGAATTAGTTGTTGATGCATTTGTTAATAAATTAGCAAATGGTAATTATAATACGAAGGTTTATAGCTATCGTTCACTTTTACAAACAAAATTAAATAGTCCAACTATTTATCAACATGTAGATTGGGTAGCTGCTTATACATCATCATTAGGATTTAGTAATAATTGGTATAGAGGTCCTAAAGGATGGCAATATAGCAATGGAGCATTTGTTGATGGTATTAGTGGTTATGTAGATATGAGTGTTTGGTATGACCAAGGTGTTTCTAAATATGATTATGTAGGATGGAAATATTATTATGATCATTGGTATTATGGAAGTAGTAAAAATATTCTACAAATCGGTTGGGAAAATATTAATGGAAAATGGTATTATTTTAATACTAATGGGATTATGGCCACTGGTTGGATCAGTTTAAATGGTGAATGGTATTATTTAACAAGTAATGGTGATATGGTTACTGGTGCACAAACTATAAACAATAAAGAATACTATTTTACTAGTGAAGGTGTAATGGTCAGAGGATGGCATAAGGAAAATGATAAATGGAAATATTATAGTCCTAAGAAAATGTCAATCTATGGAAGAACATTTGTAGAAGGTGAAAAGGTAACAGGATGGTTACCAATAAATGATAAATGGTATTATATAGCTGAAGATGGTTCTATGGTTACTGGTATTTATAAAGTTGGAAATAGAAAATATCTTTTTATGGAAGATGGTTCTATGAAAACTGGATGGTTTAAAGTAGATGATACTTGGTATTATATTTCTTCTGATGGTGAATTAAGAGCACAATGGGTCAAATCATTAAGTAATTGGTATTATGTAAATGATGAAGGATTGATTCTTACAGGAGATCAAGTTATTAATGGAAGACAATATTATTTCAATGAAGATGGTATTATGTACACAGGATGGATGCAAGTAGGAAATCAATGGAAATATTATAGTCAAGGAACATTAAAAATCTATGGAAAAACATTTGTAGATGGTGAAAAGGTAACAGGATGGTTACCATTAGGAAATAGATGGTACTATATAGCAAATGATGATTATATGGTTACTGGATATTATAAAGTAGGAAATAGTACTTATTATTTTGATGAAAATGGATTAATGAAAACAGGATGGTTTAAAATCAATGGTGAAGATTATTATGCAGCTTCATCTGGAGCTATTCAAGCACAATGGGTCAAATCATTAAGTAATTGGTATTATGTAGATGTTGATGGAAAAATGGTTACTGGTTATCAAACAATTAATGGTGCGAAGTATTATTTTGCAAGTAGTGGATTAATGCAAAAAGATTGGTTTAAGATCAATGGTGAAGACTATTATGCAGCTTCATCAGGAACTATCCAAGCACAATGGGTCAAATCAGGAAGAAACTGGTATTATGTAGATACTGATGGAAAGATGGTTACTGGAGATTATATAATTAATGGAACGGTCAATCGTTTTGATAACCAAGGTCTTTGGATGAATTAAATAAATTAAAAACCGATCTTACTCATTGTTTTGAGTAAAAATCGGTTTTTGTTTGGAAGGGAATATATATGAAAGAGAAAACGAAAAGAAATTCGTCTATTGAATTATTAAGAATTATTTCAATGATTGGTGTCGTTATTTTACATTATAATAATGCAAGTATGGGTGGTGCATTAGGAATGGTTTTAGATGGCAGTCCTAATCAATATTATTTATATTTAATAGAAAGTTTATTTGTTTGTGCAGTTAATGTTTTTGTAATGATTTCAGCGTATTTTCTAGCTTGTAATCAAAATAGAAAATTAATTAAGATACTAGAATTATTTGTACAAGTTATCGTATTTAATTTAGTTTTTTATGTTTTTGGAGTATTAAGAGGTCATAAAGTATTTACAGTAAGTTCATTGATTAGTAGTTTATTACCCACTAATTACTTTTTAATACTTTATTCTGTATTATATATTATTAGTCCATATCTTAATTTAATTATTAAACAACTTAATAAAGAACAATTTAAACGCTTATTAATTATACTCATGCTTATTTTTTCAGTTTGGACAATTGTTATAGATGTTGCTGAAAATATAACAGGAAATACATATTTAGGATTAAGTACTATTGGAATGTATGGAAGTCAATATGGTTATACAATTATTAACTTTGTTTTGGTATATTTTGTAGGAGCATATCTTCGTGTAAATAAAATAACATTATCTAAGAAAAAAGCAGGTATGTGGATTATAAGATGTTTAGCATTTTTATATGCTTTTTCAATGATGGAACATGTTTTACATTTACAATATACAGCAACATGGTATTATAATAATCCAATTATTATCTTAATGTCTGCTTATATTCTTTTATTCTTTATGGATATTCATTTTGAAAGTAAAATAATCAATGAATTAGCTAAAGCTGCTTTTACATGTTTTTTATTTCTTGAATTCTTATTAAGACATATTAGAATTGAACAATTTGTTAATAGAGGTATTTTGATTTTAATTGTACATCAATTAGGATCAGCATTAATTATTTATCTTATTTCATACATTGTTTATAAAATATATCATTTATGTTCACATTGGTTCTTTAAACTTATTGAACCTTACATTAATAAAATCAATATTTCAGTTGAAAAGGGGTAACACAGTTACCTCTTTTGCTTTTTAGAATGAAAAAATGTCGTTTGGTTTTAGATAAGAAGTATTGCATTCAGTTATGATATAATAAGTCTATGAAATATTTATGGGGAGGATAAAACATGAGTAGGAATTTTAAAAAGATTGCTGTAGCATCAGCTCTTGTTGCAGCAACAACATTACCAACTACGATGGTTAGTGCATTAGAAACAAATGTGAAAAATGATTCTAATACACCTGTCACTTTAAGTAGTGAAAGACGTGGCTGGTATGAAGAGTATGGATACAAATATTATTATGATGATAATGGTGAATTACTTAAAGGGCTTCAAGAAATTGATGGGAATACGTATTATTTTTATAGCTATGATGGTCATATGGCATATTCTTCTTGGAGTGATTATGATACTATAAATGATAGTGGAATGATTGTTAAAGTTAATAGAGATGGATATGTAAAAGGACATGCTAAAATCGAAGCAAATAAATGGATACAAATTAATAAGGATTGGTATTATTTTGATGATAATTTGTATCCATATCAAGGAGTACGTACAGTTGATGGTGTAAAATATTATTTTGAATATAATGGAAGACTAGCAACAACAACTTACAAGGGAATTAAAACAACAACATATAATTATCAGCTTATTGCTTATGATCAAGATGGTGTTGTTACGGAACAAACAGATATTGTAGGAAATAAATGGATCAAATTTAATAATGATTGGTATTATTTTGATAAAAATTTAAATCCATATACTGGTGTACATACAATAGATGGTGTTAGATATTATTTTTTATGGGATGGAAAATTACCTTCATATGATTCTGTTATGGTAAATACTACAAAAGAAAATAATTATTTAATCTCTTATAATGGAAAAGGACTAGTTGTAGAGTATGTAAAAATTGAAGGGGATAAATAGATCAAGTTTAATGATAATTGGTATTATTATGATAAAGATTTAAATCCATATCAAGGAATTTATACGATAGGCGGTGTTAAGTATTACTTTGATTATAATGGTCGATTAGCAACTAATACTTATGATAGAAATACTACTTATATATCTGGCAATGTATTGTATGCGTATAATAAGGATGGAATAGTTGTAGCTGAAATGAACATTGTAGGAAATCAATGGATTGATTTCAATGATGAATGGTATTATTTTGATTCTAATTTAAATCCTTATAATGGTGTTCATAAAATTGGTGATAAAACATATTTCTTCTGGAGTGATGGACGATTAGCGATAACGGATACAGAAGGATTCCTTTCTTCTATAAAATCAGATAATAAATTGGTTTTATATAATAATAAAGGTGAAGTAGTAGAGTGTGTTGATATTGTAGGAAATCAATGGATTGAATTTAATGGTGGAAAATATTATTTTGATAGCAATTTAAATCCATATCAAGGAATTCAAACAATAGATGGTGTAGAATATTTTTTCACTTATGAAGGACAATTAGCTGAATATATGGATGGATCAGAAGCTTCAAAAGATACTTTAGTTTATGTCAAAGATGGAAAAGTTATTGCAAAAACAAAGATTGAAGATGAAAAATTAACTTATTTAAATGGAAAATATTATTACTATTATCCTAGTGATTATGGTGATTATTATTATGCATACTATGGAGTTCATGAAATAGATGGTAAAAAATTATTCTTTAAGAATGGTGAATTACAAACAAGTGATAGTGATGAAATATTAACTGAATCTACGGGTGATTATATCTATGCTTATAATAATAAAGGTGAAGTAGTTGCGACTGTAAAAAAAGCAGCAGGATGGATACAAGTTGCGGATGAATGGTATTATTTTGATGAAAATTTAGATGAACCTTATGAAATTCATAGAATCAACGGTGTAGACTATTATTTTGAAAGTGGAAAACTAATTAAATCTAAAGAAGGTATCAGTGTTACAACAGCATGGGATAAAGATATATCATATATTATTGCTTATAACGATCAAGGAATTATAGTTGAAAAAGTAAAAATATCTGAAAATCAATGGGTAAAATTTAGAAACAAATGGTATTATTTTGATGAATATGGTGATCCAGCAGATGGTATTACAACTATCAAAGGTGTTAAATATGTATTCGTAGACGGTGAATTATTAACAGCAACTGGAAATAATATTGATGTTGCTTGTGTTTATAGTAATGCAAATTATCATGTATTAGTTGCTTATGATAAAAATGGTATCGTTAAAGAAACGACAGTAATAACACCAAGAAAACTTACAGAATTTAGAGGTAATAAATATTTATATGATAGATATTATGAACCATGTACAGGATGGCAAGAAGTAGATGGAACTAAATATCATTTTGATGCTGATGGTAAGATGACAGCTGGATGGTTAGAAGAAAATGATTCTTGGTATTATCTAGATAAAGATGGTCAAAAAACAACTGGTTGGTTAACATTAAGTGGTAAAAAATATTACTTTGATCAAGAAGGAAAAATGGTTACAGGAACTGTAAACATTGATGGAAAAGATTATACATTTAATGAAAGTGGTGAATTAAATGTAGAAACTCCTGAAGTAAAATCTGGATGGGTACAATCAGGTAATAAATGGTATTACTATGACAATAACCAAAAAGTAACAGGATATCAAACAATCGAAGGAAAGAAATATTACTTCGATGCTAACGGAGTAATGCAAACAGGATGGTTCAAGATCAATGGAGCAGATTACTATGCAACATCTAGTGGAGCTATCAATGCACAATGG
>UMFM01006213.1_pt1 | contig 128806 bp, 122 predicted proteins | sample 1965011 | NCBI WGS metagenome assembly UMFM01 (sample SAMEA4836046, study PRJEB28245) | human gut metagenome | biome: gut microbiome; material: fecal sample | place: Denmark | collected 2008 | reverse complement strand
TAAAGGAAAAGACACTTACAAATGTAGGTGTCTTTTTTCATATGCCGGAGCTTCCTATACGAACGGGTTACCCGGGATAGGCGGAGAACATCTTTTGAAGGAGCGAAGGGACGCGAAAATAAAAATTGACTCACAAACTCATGTATGTTAATTTGATATTAAATAAATAATATAAAATCATAAAAGGACTGACAATAAAATCATGAGAGGATTTACATACAGATATATGAAAAAGGAAGGGGTGGTTTTACTTGTCTGTTTGTGGGAATGGGAGTTCTATAGTATTTTATTTAAGCATTTAAAGGAAAGAGGAGTTTGTATGAAACAGGGAATGAAAAGTATTTTAGTTGTTGCTGTTGTGTTGTCTATTTCCAGAGGAAGCTATGCTGCTGAGTATCCTCATTATTATGAGTTGCCTGGGGTGGTTATAACAGCGACTCGCACGGAGAATACAATAGAAAAGGTACCTGCATCAATGCAGGTGATTACTGAAGCGGATATCCGGAGAAGTGGTGCTCACAGTATGCGGAATTTACTTACAGATTTTGCAAATATTTTTCAAAAAAGCAAAGTTCGTGGTGGCGGTCATGATATTATTATTCGCGGTATGAGTACGGATAAATCTCTTATTATGATTAATGGACGGCGTGTGGCTAATGAAGCGGATGCGAGCGGTCTTGGAAATGCTATGGCACTAGATCGTATCAATTTAAGTAATGTGGAAAGGGTAGAAATTGTCCGTGGTCCCTCAAGTGCTCTTTATGGCTCGGAAGCGATGGGAGGCGTGATAAATATTATTACAAGGCCAAGTATGAAAATATCTCTTGTTACTGGATTGGAACAGACTTCAAATGATACGAGCCATTGGTGGCATGCGGATACAGGAAGAATCGGAAAGTTTTCTTCTACTTTTGATATGCGGTTTAATAAAATCCGCAGAGATATGGAACCGGAAGCAACGGAGTCTAATTCTTATGGAACGGCACAAACATATAACGCATCTTTAAATTATTATTTTAATAATAATAATTATATTAATGTGTGGGTTGATTATTATAGTCAGAATTTAGAAAGCGACAGCGGAAATCCGATGTTAAGGGAATTCCCTGTATATATGGGAATGAAGAAACTTTCCGGACAAGCGATGATTTCTGGTGATGGGATGAAAAGGTATAAACAGCAGAATTATGGAATCAGCTGGAACGGGAAAACAGATCGGAATGATTGGCAATTGCGCGCATATATGAGCAAGTTTGATTGGGATAGCAAAAGAAATCAAAAAGTAATCAAGGCAATTCCTGGTGCTGATAGGTTGTCTAAAATGGCTTATGGAGCTGTTTTAAAAAAACAGTATAATACATATGATTTTAATTATAATTTTCATAATATATGGGCTATAGATGGGAGAAACACGATTTCTTTGAATGAGCACCATCGTTTGACTTTTGGTTCGGAATATGTTCGCGAGAATATATCTGGTACCGATTTAGGGGTTAATGGAGATGGTATCAGTGAGTTGACTGAAAATGGAATAACGAAGAATCGTTCCAGAAAATCTTTTTCTACATATGCCGGCTATATCCAAGATGAAATGGAATATGGGAAATGGTTTATTGTTCCTGCAATTCGCTATGATCATCACAGTATTTATGGCAGTCATGCATCTCCGAAATTAGGGGTGACTTACAGCGCAAATGAAAATTTTCGTGTGAAAGCCAATTATGGCAAAGGGTTTAAGGCGCCCACGGTATTTCAGCTTTTCTATGATTTGGACAGAATGATGGGAACGACATGGGTGCATCTTACTGGTAATTCAAATTTGAAGCCAGAAGAGTCTACCAGTTGGGATTTGGGGATTGAAGCAAAGTTTGGAAAAGGGTATGGTTCAATTACATACTTTGACAGTGATGTGGATAATCTGATTAATAGCCGATTTGTAAAAATAGAAAATAATGGACATCGCCTGTATCGTTATGAAAATGTGAATACTGCCCGTATCAAAGGTGTGGAAAGCACGTTGGGATATAAATTTAATGATGTATTGGAATTTAAAGTGACCTCTACATGGTTGAATGCCAAAGATACGACAAAGCATATTGATTTGACACAGAGGGCAAAATTATCTCAAGTGTACCAGTTTATTTATGATGACCACAAAGATAAGGGATGGAGTGCGATGCTTTGGAATCAGTTTGATTATAAATTTGTAACAGATGCAAATGGTGATGGTATGCCTGATGATAAAAAGAGTTATAGTTTGACCAGTTTTGCGCTTACAAGGAAAATTAACAAAGATACTCGCATTTATGGCACGGTACAAAATGTTTTTGGAAAGAAAGACACAAACTGTGACTTGGATGGACGTTTTTGGTCGATAGGATGGGAGCATACTTTTTAATGAAAAGAAATTTTCTATTTAGCTTTTTTATAGTGGCTGAGGTTATTTTATCCAGTGGCTGTGGAACCCAGCAGGAAATTCCCAAAACTACGGCTTTTTATCAAGTAGTTGACAGCGCGGGGCGTACAGTGAAATTGGAAAAGAAGCCAGAACGGGTAGTGCTTTTGGCGACTGCTTTTCCGGAAATTCTTCTTGCTGTAGATGGTGATTTTGAAGCATGGGCTAATAATCCGAGTATAAAAGAACCTGCATGGGCAAGGGGAAAAAAGACAGTGGGATATGTGTACGATATCAACATAGAATCTGTTGTTGCAATGAACCCGGATCTTGTGGTTGGGCTGGTCGGACTCCATAATAAATTGGAAGCTGTCTTCAAGATCAATAACATACCTTTTCTGCTTTTGTCTCTTTCGCGTTATGAAGATGTGGAAAATGCGATACAAGTACTTGCGGATAGTACAGGACATCATGAGAAAGGGATAAAAGTGGTTACTGCGATTCGAGAACGTATGGCGATAACGGAAAAGAAAATGCCTGATAAAGGACTTACCTGTGCAATTCTTCATGGAACGGCGCGAACGTTAACATTTGAGGGGGAAGAGACAATTGCAGGAGAGACTGCAAAACGTCTCCATATCAGTAATGTTTTTGCTGGTATGTTTATAGATGGTACTAATATGGTGCCTTTTAACTTAGAGGCATTGGTAGAAAAGAACCCAGATATCATTTTTTTAACAACAATGATGCTGCCGGGAAAAGAGGAAGAAGCTTTTAAAGTTTTTTTTGAACAGCCTGCCTGGGCAGGTTTAAAAGCAGTGCAAACGGGAAGGGTATATTTTCTGCCACAGAATTTATTTTTGTCCAGTCCTGGAATTCATTATCCGGAAGCATTGGAAATAATGGCAAATCTTGCATATGAGGGGGATTTGGAATGAACCATTTTGAAGAATATATTGCTGAATGGTATGATACGATTCCTGAAGGAGGTGGTACTGCAGCAAGTCCATGGAAGATCGAATGGAACGATGTTCCCTATAAAGAGCGGGATACAAGACCTTTGTCCCGGTTAAAGGTACTGGGAGCAATGAAGGAAGTTTTATTTAATGGTACACCTACGCAAAGGGCAGCAGTTTACATCCATATTCCTTTTTGTCGTTTATCATGTACCTATTGTTCTTTTTTCAAAAAGAAGGGAGATAATAAGGCACAGCATGAATATGTGGAGCTTTTACTGAAAGAACTGGAATCACTGTCCGATAAGCCTTATGTTAAAAAATCAAAAATATCTGCCGTCTTTTTTGGTGGTGGTACACCGGGCATCCTTTCAGCAGGAGATATGGCGGATATACTTTGCGCTATAAAGAAAACGTTCCTTTTGGCAGAGGATGCGGAAGTCACCATGGAATCAAGTTTGTCGGATATGACAGAAGAAAAGATGGACGTGGCCATAGCTGGTGGGGTAACCCGTTTCAGCTTTGGCATACAGTCATTTAACAGCCAGGTAAGAAATACAGTTGGTCGGCCTTATTCACGAGAAGAGGTGCTGAAACAGCTTTCCATTTACTCAAAGAAAAAAGCAGATATCATTATTGATCTAATTTATGGTTTGCCCTATGAAACAGAAGAAACGATGCGTCAGGATATTCGGGATGCCGCTGCTTGCGGCATTGCTGGATTAGATTTATACAAGCTTCAGCTTCTTCCTGATTCTCCTTTGGGGAAATCTTTTGCAGCAGCAGGAAAGTGTTTGATAGAATCGGAAGTACAGGTCTTCTTTCAGGTAGCGGAAGAAGAATTGAATGCGATCGGGGCAGAGAATATTTCCTGTTCTCATTGGCGGATGAAGCAATCCGAAAGAAATTTGTACAATACAATTGCTTCTGGCAGTGATGATCTTTTTGCGATTGGAATGGCCTGCGGCGGACGAATCGGAGGGGTCAGTTTTATGAAACCTATTCCTGATGCTATGTATCATTCTGTGGTTAAGATGGGAATGTATTGCCCTATGGCAGCAGAAAAAGAAGGGAAATACCATGCTTTCTTTTCCGCACTTCAATCAGCAGGAAACCGGGGAATTATTGATTTATCTGCTTTAGAAGAAATGTTTGGATTGCCTGTTGCAAAATTATTGATGCCGCTTTTCCAAGCTTGGGAAGTTTGGGGGCTTTTGGAACTGATAGAAAATCAATGGAGAATGACATCACCCGGAAGATATTGGTATCGTACAATGACACGTCTTATACTCCGTGCAGCGGATTACATGTGTTTTGGATTACCAGAAAATACCAAGAAAGCAGATTGGCACGGCATGATTAATATGAAGTAGGAGGGAATATGAAGTTTTTGATTGTATATTCCAGTAAAACAGGGAATACAAAAAAGGTGGCAGAGGCTTTGGCACGGGTTGCACCAATAGGAAGCGAAATTCATTCCATAGAAGAGGCGGGAGATGCTGATGGATTTGATGTGATTTTTGCAGGGTACTGGTTAGATAGGGGCGGTGTTGATGAAAAGATGAAGAAATATCTGCGTACATTGCATAAAAAGAAGATTGTCCTTTTTGAAACAATGGGGGCAGACCCTGAATCGGAGCATGCTATTATAGGATTTGCCAATGCAGCCATGGTTTTGCCTGAAGGAAATACAGTAATTGGTGTTTTTGCTTTACAAGGTGAAATCAATCCTGCATTGTTGGAAACAATGAGAACCATGGGGATAACTACTCCCCATAGTGGGCCAGAAATGGAAAAATGCGCGGCTCAAGCGGTGGGGCATCCGAATAAGGTGGATTTGGAAAAGGCGGAAACCTATATGAAATCTTTTTCAGAAAAATGTCAAAGGTATTTTGTCTAATAATAGCCAATGAAATAGTACTAAACAAAACTGTTTTCCTGACATCCTTGCAGGGGAACAGTTTTTTGTTAAAATTAAAGAATAAATTTAAAAATAAGTTTGTGCGTGTATGTTTGATACGCAAGGAGACGCTATGAAATCCTTTGCAGTTTTTTTAGTGGTAATTGCCGGAACCATGTGGGCGGGAAGCGGGCTTGCGGCCCAGCATTTTCTTGCACATAATGATCATACCGCTATGGACCTGACTGTTTTCCGTATGATTTCTACGGCACTTATTATTTTCGTGATTGCTTTTATGCGGGGAACCTTGGGGCGGTCTATGCGGATACTTAAGGAATATCCTACATTATGGATCAAACTTATTTTTTACGGTCTGGGGCTCATGCTTATGCAGCATACTTATTTTGCGGGAATTGGTGCGGGAAACGCGGCTGTGGCTACGGTGATTCAGTATATATGCCCCGCACTTGTTATCTGCTGGGTGGCTCTGCGAAGAAAAAAGGTACCGGGGATGGGTGACATGTTTGCTGTAGTGCTGGCGGTAGGAGGTGTATTTCTTCTGGCGACAGGGGGAGATCCCCGGACATTGTCTGTTCCTGCGGAATGTATCTATTACAGTGTTTTGTCCGCCGTATTTTATGCTTTTTGTTCCATTTATCCAAAGCAATTGATGATGACACTGGATAATTCATTTCTTCTTATGTTCGGCATGCTTTTCGGCGGTATAATGGGGTATATGGCTGATCCTGTTACTGATTTAGGTACGTTTTTTCATGATGATGTACTTTTTGATATATTCATGATTATTATTTGCGGTACGGTTATCGCTTTCATTTGCTATAATGCCGGACTTGCCTGGTTGACTGAAGAGCAGACATCAGTGACCGCGACCGTGGAACCGGCCGTTTCTGTCATCGCATCCTATTTCCTTTTTGGAACGACGTTCGGTTTGTTTGAAGGAACAGGGATCATTATGGTTTTACTTGCTATTCTTATGCCGGTCATGAGAAAATGGCATGGAAATTAGTTTTCCCCGCTTTGAGGTTCTGCTATAATGTGTACTGAATGAAATACGAATAATTGTCGATAAATAACCATGCAGGAGAGACTATGGATACGAACCATATCAGGAATTTTTCTATTATTGCCCACATTGATCACGGCAAGTCTACACTGGCGGACCGTCTTATTGAGATGACGGGAACCGTGCAGAAGCGCGATATGGAAGCGCAGATACTGGATACAATGGAACTGGAACGGGAAAGAGGTATCACGATTAAAGAGCAGTCTGCCCGTTTAATGTACAAATATAAAAATGGAGAAATGTATGAGCTGAATCTCATTGATACTCCGGGGCATGTAGACTTCAACTATGAAGTGTCTCGAAGCCTTTCTGCCTGTGAGGGAGCCATTCTTATCATTGATGCGACACAGGGCGTACAGGCGCAGACTTTGGCCAATGTATATCTGGCGCTTGATAATAATTTGGAAATTATCCCGGTTGTTAATAAAATTGATTTACCCAGTGCCGATGTGGAACGGGTAAAGAAAGAAGTGGAAAATATTATCGGGCTGGATATGTCAGAAGCGGTTCCGGTAAGTGCTAAAACCGGTCTTAATGTAGAGAATGTGCTGGAGCGGATTGTGGAATTAGTTCCGCCGCCGGAAGATCGTTCCGATAAACCGCTCCGCTGTCTGATTTTTGATTCCATCTTCGACCCTTACAAAGGTGCTATTGCTTATGTCCGTATTATGGATGGGGAGATTCGGCCAGGTATGGAGATAAAGATGATGTCTTCAGGGAAAGTGTATACGGTTACAGAAGTAGGATACTTTACGCCTCTTCCCAAAGTTACTGCTGCTTTGACCTGTGGATCTGTGGGATATGTAGCAGCGAGCATAAAAAATGTAGGAGACTGTGCAGTAGGTGACACAATTACATCCGCTGGAAATGGTGCCAAAGAACCTCTTCCCGGATACCGTAAGGCGCTGCCTATGGTTTTCTGCGGCCTCTATCCTATTGAAAGTAAAGATTATGATCAGCTGAAGATGGCATTGGAAAAGTTGCAGCTCAATGATGCAGCGCTTGAATATGTGCCGGAGACGTCACAGGCACTTGGTTTCGGATTTCGTTGCGGTTTCCTCGGGCTGCTCCATATGGATGTTATCCAGGAACGTCTGGAACGGGAATATAATTTGAAATTGATTACAACGGCACCGTCGGTTATCTATCATGTATTCAAGACAGACGGGGAGATGATAGCCGTGGATAATCCGGCGGAATTGCCGCCTATGACAAAAATTGAGCATATAGAAGAACCGATTGCCAAGGTAGAAATACTTGTGCCTTCTGACATGGTGGGTAATGTAATGGAATTGGTGCAAAATCGTCGTGGTGAATTTCAGACGATGACTTATCTGGATGAAACACGTGTGGATTTATCTTATAAAATTCCGTTGGCGGAAATTATTTTTGATTTCTTTGATAAGTTGAAGTCGGCAACGAAGGGATACGCTTCTTTGGACTACCAGATTTCCGGTTACCAAAAAACAGATGCCGTTAAACTGGACATTCTACTGAACGGGGATCTTATTGACGCGTTGTCTATTATTGTCCACAAGAGCAATGCAGCATCCCGTGGCAGAGTATTGGCGCTCCGCTTGAAAGACATTATTCCGCGCCAGCAGTTTGAGGTGCCGATCCAGGCAGCGGTAGGAAGTAAGATTATTGCAAGAGAAACGATTAAAGCTTATAAAAAAGATGTCCTCGCCAAATGCTATGGCGGTGACGTAAGCCGGAAGAAAAAGCTTCTGGAAAAACAGAAGGCGGGGAAAAAGCGTATGAAACAGGTGGGAAGCGTAGAAATTCCCCAGGAAGCCTTCATGGCGGTATTAAAAGATGACTGATTCCAAAACGCTTGGCCTTTACTTACATATTCCATTCTGCCGAAGCCGCTGTCATTATTGCGGCTTTTATTCTGTAGGCAGTAAATTGACAGATAGTTTCCTTGATGCATTGGCGCAGGAAATGGAAAATAAAAGCAAACTTTTTGAGGATAAACTTTGTGATACGGTTTATTTAGGCGGAGGGACACCCTCCGTGTTGTCCGGAAATCAATTAAAAAGCATTATAGAAGCATTGCACCGATATTTTCATATCTATGAGAATGCAGAAATTACGATGGAAATGAATCCTTGCGATATGACGGAATCATATTTAAAAAATGCTTTGGTACAGGGGGTCAATCGTATTTCTGTGGGGGTACAGACTAATCGTGATGAACTTCTTGTAAAAATTGGGCGCCGCCATACGGCTGCTGAGGCGGAGAAAGCTGTCAATCGGGCATTCAAACTCGGTTTTAGAAATATCAGTATTGATTTGATGTGCGAACTTCCCGGGCAGACAGTGGATGATTTTGAAAAGACATTAAAGTATGCTGTTCACTTGCCGGTTACTCATATGTCGGTATATAGTTTGATTTTGGAGGAAGGAACGAGATTTTCCCAAATGGCGTCGCGCGGTATTCTGGCGCGTCCGTCAGAAAATGACAGTTGGGCAATGTATCAGGCGATGTGTCGGATACTTCCTCATTACGGATTTGAGCGGTATGAAATTTCCAGTTTTGCGCGGACAGGGTTTCAATCTGTCCATAACAGGAAGTATTGGAAATTAGAAGACTATTTAGGGTTGGGGCCCTCTGCCTGTTCCCGCATTGGGCATGAACGATGGGAAAATATTTCTAACTTAAGGCTGTATGAAGAGCGGTTGGTGGCAGACGAGCCTGTGGAAGAAAAAATTTCTCTTTCCCCAAAAGAAGAAATGGAAGAATTTGCATTTCTTGGACTTCGTATGAAAGAAGGCATCAATGGCAGGGAATTTTATCAGCGGTATGGGAAAGAAATAATGGAAGTTTATGGCAGTGTGGTGAAAAAGCTGGTGAAAGAAAAGATGATTTTCCTGAATAATGGGAACATTCAAATGACCTATAAAGGAGCGGCACTTGGAAATTATGTGTTTGAACAATTTCTTTTGGATTGAATCTGTTGGCAGGGAAATATCCCTATCAGTTTTATTTTGTAAATGTTTTTACTTTTTACAGTTGTTGCATTAAAATAAAAAGAACTTATTAAAAAGGAGGGAGACACATGCCGGTATCATACATGGAAATTGATTTAAGAGCGTTTCGTCACAATCTGCGGGTTATCCGCAGCCATTTAAAAAATGTACCGGCGCTTGCTGTAATCAAAGCAAATGCTTATGGACATGGGGCGGTAGAGTGCCTGCGTGCAGCTTTAGAGGAAGGCTGCGTCGGTGCTGCGGTAGCCCGAGTGGAAGAAGGCTGTGTTGTTAGGGCATCCGGTTTTGATTGTCCGGTTTATGTCCTTGGACTGCCGCTTCCGGAAGAAATGTCCGTGGGTGTTAATGAAGAACTTATTCTTCCTGTTGATGATACGACTAATTTGGAAGCGTTGGAGACAGCCGCGTCCACTTTAAAAAAAATGGTGGAAGTGATGCTTCCTATTGATACGGGAATGAATCGAATCGGTACACATGCAAAAGATTTACCTGCCTTTCTGGAAAAATTAAAAAAATATCCCCACCTGCATATTCATGGGTTGTTTACCCACTTGGCAACAGCTGATGCAAAAAATAAGAGTAAAGCGTATAAACAACTGGCAGAATTTGAAGAGGCCCTTTCCGCTATGCCGTCATTGGAGAATTTGATTATTTCCGCAGCAAGCAGCGCGGGGGTCGTGGATATTCCTGAAAGCTGGTACAATCTGGTGCGTCCGGGGATTATCCAGTACGGGCCTTCTCCCTCAAATACAATGCTGAATTATCTGGATTTAAAGTATATGATGACTGTAGTAAGCCATATTACCCATGTGCAGGTGGTGCATAAGGGAGAAACCGTAGGGTATGGTGCTACATATACAGCAGGAAAGGATATGAGAATCGCTACGATTCCTATCGGATATGCAGACGGATATCCCCGTGCACTTTCTAATAAGGGAGCAGTTCTTATTGGAGAGAAACGCTGTCCTATCGTGGGGCGTATCTGTATGGATCAGCTTATGGCGGCTGTTGATGATACCGTAATGCCTGGTGATGAAGTCGTTCTTATCGGAAAACAGGGGGAGGAAGAAATTAAAGTGGATGAGCTGGCAGAACTGGCCGGTACAATTCATTATGAAATTCTTTGTGGGCTAAGACGGATTCCACGGATATTTATTGATGAAAAATGATTATAAATACTGATTGATGAAATAAAAAAGAAGGCGCATTATTAATTTACGACCTTCTTTATGTGCTATATGCCGACATTTTAGTGTTTTGTGCAACTTTATGATTATAACGAGAATGTTTTAAAATAAATGGAGCGCCTAGAGGGATTCGAACCCTCGCACCTGGTTCCGGAGACCAGTGCTCTATCCCCTGAGCTATAGGCGCCTGACGAAAGACATTATAGCATATTCGCTGAGTTTGCTCAATTGCGTGGCGCTAAAATTGAATGGATCGGAAAATATTTCTTTTGATGCTGCCGCAAGAACTTATTTGGAGGGGGAATATCGGAAGAATTGATGAGTGCTTATAAACGGGAATTAGCTCATGTTTATAGGATGGCAAGTGCTAAAAGGATGCTGTTTATAAAGCGTAAAGGCACTCATTAAAAAATGGTGCTGAATGAGTGCAGCCGTGATATGCGCGGAGATGTTGGTGAACTGAAAAAGAAGTATGGAATCCACTATTGATGATTGTTTTACAATTTCGGATAATGCCGGAATACTTGAAGAAAAGCGTTTGACAGGATATAATCGTGATGATATAATGTTTTTCGTTGACGGATCATTAGCTCAGTTGGTAGAGCACCTGACTCTTAATCAGGGTGTCCGGGGTTCGAACCCCTGATGATCCACCAGACATGATACCCGAGGTTATGATGGCTTCGGGTTTTTGTTTTTTCATAATTTGTTGGAGTTTTTAATATCTTTGTAAAAGGTTTTGGCAAAGTTGATAATTGCTGCGGAGGGATTTGCGAAGGAGGGGGTCTTTCTGCATTTATGCAGCAGGTATGATAGAATATAAAAAATATTTCGGAAGAGGTGCGGTATGAGATACAGAAGTACACGAAGTGAAGAGAAAATTTCTGCGCCCCAGGCATTGCTTCAGGGATTGGCAAAAGATGGCGGGCTCTATGTTCCTGAAATGCTGCCGGTGCCTTTTATTGAATATAATTCTTTAAAGGATTTGTCATATAAGGAATTGGCCAGCTTTGTTCTTAAACGTTTTTTGACAGATATTCCTGAAAATGATTTGAAGAAACTTACAGATGCGGCCTATACGGGAACATTTGCCGCAAAAGAAATTGTGCCTGTAAAACGTATGACAGATGCTTTTTCTGTGGCGGAAATGTTTTATGGCAGGACTTGTGCTTTTAAGGATCTGGCGCTTTCTTTGTTCCCTTATCTGCTTGTATGGGCAAAGGCGCAGGAAAATGATGGAAAGCAGATTTTAATCTTAACGGCTACTTCGGGTGATACAGGGAAGGCAGCGTTAGAGGGATTTCGTGACATTCCCGATATCAATATTATGGTATTTTATCCATCTGATGGAGTGAGCCCTCTTCAAAAGGATCAGATGCAGAAGCAGTCCGGTAATAATGTAAGGGTGGCAGGTATTGATGGTAATTTTGATGATGCCCAGAGTGCATTAAAACGCATTTTTATGAGTGGCTTGAGAGAAGAAGCATCAGAAAAGGGTGTTTTGTTTTCCAGTGCTAATTCGATTAATATTGGCCGGTTGTTGCCGCAGATCATCTATTATGTATGGATCTGGCTTCAGTTGAGAAAGAACCATTCGATTGGAGAAAATGAGCGGTTTAATGTGGTAGTTCCTACAGGAAATTTTGGAAATATTCTGGCCGGGTGGATGGCAAAAGAAATCGGTGTTCCTCTTGGACAGCTGATTTGTGCTTCCAATGAAAATAAGGTACTTACAGATTTTTTCGAAACAGGCGTGTATGACATCAATCGCGAGTTTTATCTGACGGAATCACCATCTATGGATATCCTTATTTCTTCTAATTTTGAGCGTTTCCTGTACTATGTACTTGGTTCTGCTGATAAAGTGGCAGCAGCCATGAAAGCATTGAACAAGGAAGGGCGATATGCGGTATCGGAAGAAGAATTAGCAGACGCTCTTGGTGAAATTACAGGAGGATGGGCCTCTTCCGAAGATATGAAACGGGCGATGAAAGCAGTTTACGAATCTTATGACTACCTTATGGATCCTCATACTGCAGTGGCTTATGCAGTTTATCACAGACTTCGTTGCGAAGGGAAGATAGAAAGACATTCTCATACAGTCATCATCAGCACAGCACATCCATATAAATTTCCCGGTATAGTAGCGGAGATTCTCGGTTTAGATGAAACAGGTACACCCTATGATGTTCTTCGGCGTATTGAAAAGAAAACAGGGATTCCTATTCCTTTTCAGTTGGGAGATTTGGAAATGAAGAAAAAACGTTTTACCGATACAATTAGAAAAGATGATGTGGCTGATGCAGTTAGTGAATACATGGATGATATTATGAATATAAGGATGCGAAATGAATAAGGCGGATTTGGAAGAGAAGCAGGAAAGACGGATGCGTTATGGATTCCTGGCACTTTTGCTTTTGGTGTTGGGAGGGATCCATTTTATGGATCCTGCTTTTTATCCAACAGTTTATCAACTGTCCAAAAGTGGAGATTTGGGCGGTACTATTACCTATTTAAGAGGATTTGGTGTTTATGCCGTTTTTGTCAGTTTTTTTATTGATGTCGTTATCAATATTGTTGGATTTCTTCCGTCTATTTTTATTTCTACTGCCAATGGCCTGATTTTTGGTTTGTTTTGGGGGACGATGATTTCATGGCTGGCAGAAACATTAGGCGTTATGATTTCTTTCTGGGTTATGCGTGTTCTTTTCCGAAGTCTGGCAAAGCGGGTGATTGAACAGAGTAAGACTTTAACTGCTTTGGATTCCTACGATTCTTGGCAGGCGGTGGCGGCAGCGAGAGCGATTCCTTATATGCCCAATGGCCTTGTCACAGCAATCTGTGCTTTATCCGGCATGTCATTTCGCTCTCATATGGCGGGTAGTTTGCTTGGTAAGCTGCCGTCAGTGGCACTTGAGGTAATTGTCGGGCATGATGTGGTCCATCTGGGGGAACATTCTTTGCGTCTGACTATCATTATTATTGTTGTTTCCGCCGTGTATGGAGCCGTATGGTGGTATATGAAAAAGAGAAAGAATAGAGAGAGGGATATATAAATTTATTTTAAAGCAGTCTGAACGAAAATTGAATTGAACTGTAAAAATCGGACAATCTTTAAAGGTATATAAAATAATATTGAGACATTAAAAAGTTTTCTTTGATTAACTGCTGGCGGTTTGCGAACCGTGGCTTCATATTGATCGTAAGAAGACTTTTTGATATTTTACTCCCGGCAGACATTATACTTAAATTTTACAACTCGGGATATAATAAGGTTATATTGCGACAGGTTTGCGTACGTGAATCTGCATTTTTCATTCATGCAAACAAGGAGATTAAAATGATCATTGGGAATGCGGAACATCTTTCTGCTTATAAGGCACAGCTGTCTGAAGAACTTTATGATTGTCTGGAGAAAATGGCGGCCTATGGGTTTGAAAACCTGCCTGACGGGAAATATGAGATTAACGGTTATAAGGTGGGGGTAGAAACTTCAATGACGGAGCCGGCTGATAAACGTAAATTGGAAGGACATCAAAGGTATATCGATATAGTTTATGAAGTTGATGTGGAAGAGGAGCAGATTGGCTGCCGGTCTGTTTGGGAAGCCGGAAAAGTGACTGAATCTTATGAAGATAGAGATTTATATTTTTTCGCGTCGGAAGGAGAAGAAAGCCGTGCGTATCTTCATACGGGAAATTTTGTAATTTGTTTTCCCGAAGATTTGCATAGGCCTCTCTGCATGGGAGCAAAAGGGCCTTGCAGAATCAGGAAGGCAGTTCTAAAATTCCCGTTAAATAAATTATGAAATGGGTGAAATATATAGAATCTTACATTGACCGATAGTCGCCATTTTGGTATCATAATTAATACGGACAGCATTTTGACTGATGGTCGTGTTTTGGAGTTTTATTTAAGGAGCAGCTTTTAAAATGACCGTAAGGGGGAGAAGAATGAAGTATAAAAAAGTGCTGGCAGCTGTCATGGTGGTCAGTGTAGTTGTTTTATCGGCAGGTATGTTTACAGGATGCGGTTCAGCAAAGAGCCAGCAACAGCAAAGTTTAAAGGTGACGACATTTAGACCGTTTAAATCAGATACACCGGTTATGAGGGAATATACGGGCTCTATTACGGCATTGCAGGAGGTTCCTGTCCGCGCTAAGGTATCAGGGACAATTGTTGAAAAATATATTACCGGCGGTCAGCATGTAGAAGCGGGGCAGGCCCTGTATCGTATTGATACAAGAAGTTATGCATCTGCATTGGCTGCGGCACAGGCATCTGCAGCACAGGCATCTGCTACTTATGAAAATGCGAAAAAGGATCTGGCCCGTTATGAACAGCTGGTTAGCAGCGGTGCTATTTCAAAACAGGCATATGACGGACAGAAATCATCTACAGAAGCCTATCGGGCTGTTTATGAAGCGGCTCAGGCGCAGGTACAGATTGCTTCCGATAATTTAGGTGATACGATTGTGACAGCGCCATTTTCGGGCACACTGTCTATGGATGATGTGAACATAGGCACTTTTGCAACCGCAGGTACGACGGGACTTGTTACCCTGTCCTCTTCTGATCCGCTTTATGTGCAGTTCGACATGTCCGAAAGCGAGTATTTACAGCTTACTCGTCAGAAAAATATTACGGAAACTTTAGGGAGTGAATTAAAACTCCGCTTGTCAGATGGATCCATTTACAGTGAAACCGGTAAAATCGTACAGGTCAGTCCGGGACTCAACGGCGGTCAGCTGACGATGAAAGCATCTTTTGCTAATCCTAATAATCTTCTTATTCCGGGAATGTATGCAACTATTGTTTCTGATGCTGAGTTAGCACAGGGAAGTATTCTCGTTCCGACGAAAGCCCTTATCCAACTTTTAAATAAAGATATGCTTGATGTGATAGTGGATGGGAAGGTACAGCAGAAAGCAGTCAAGGTTGGCGCAACCTATGGATTATATACAATTATTGAAAGCGGCATTGATGTGACTGATGAAGTTATCGTAGAAGGTCAGAACAAAGTGCAGATTGGCCAAGCGGTAGAAGCGGTAGAAACGACCAGAGAAGAAATGGAAGAATCCGCGACCAAGGCTGCTGCAGATCAGCATGGTCTTGCGAAGTAAGGAGGGGACATGGCTAAGTTTTTTATCAATCGTCCTATCTTTGCAATTGTTTTGGCGCTCGTTATTTCTATCGCCGGTATGCTTTGTATTTTTACCCTGCCGGTTGACCGATATCCGAAGATCACACCGCCCCAGGTTTCTGTAAGCGCTGCTTATCCCGGTGCCGATTCGGAGGTTGTGGCGCAGACGGTGGCGGAAGTCATAGAAAAGAATGTAGTTGGTGTAGAAGATCTTGATAGTATCAGCTCGACAAGTAACTCGAACGGTTCTTATTCGTTGACGGTACAGTTTGTCTCAGGGACAGACTCCGATATGGCAACAATTCGTGTACAGAATGGGGTTACATCTTCTGAGGCGGCGCTTCCTGATACAGTTCGCTCTATCGGCGTAACGACACGTAAGTCTTCCAGCGGAATGGCACTTGTTGTCAGTTTGCTCTCGCCAAATGGGACTTATGACGAGACATTCCTCAAAAACTATTTCAGTATGAACTATGTTGATGAGCTGAAATCCATTCCCGGTGTAGGGAGTGTACAGGAATTTGGTTCTGATTTCGGTATGCGGATCTGGCTTGATCCCGCAAAGATGGCACAGAATAAAGTCACCGCATCGGAAGTTATATCTGCTGTCAGCACACAGAACAGACAGGTAGCGGCAGGTAATGTGGGGACGGCTCCGGTGGACAAGAATCAGGCATTCCAGTACATTGTTACCGTGCAGGGGCGTTTAGCCACAGCAGAAGAATTTGGGAATATAGTCATTCGTACAAACAGTGACGGCAGTATGCTCAGAATGAAAGATGTGGCCCGCATCGAACTGGATGCAAAGAACTATGATTTTATTGCCCGTTCCGGTGACCATGAATCTGCAGCGGTAGCATTCTCACTCACTGATGATGCAAATGCTATTGATACGATTAACAAGATTAAGGCTAAACTTGCTGAAGACAGCAAGTCTTTTCCTGCAGATATGACTTATCGTATTTCTATGGATAATACGGATTTCATTTATGCGTCCGTTAAAGAAGTTCTTCAGACCTTTTTTGAAGCACTGCTGATTGTAGCAATGATTGTTTATATATTTTTGCAAAATTGGCGATCTACCCTTATTCCCATGATCGCCGTCCCTGTATCGTTATTTGGTACTTTTGGCGCTTTTGAGGTACTCGGTTTTACAATCAATACGCTGACACTTTTTGCCATGGTTTTAGCAATTGGACTGGTTGTCGATGATGCAATTGTTGTCATTGAAGCTGTAGAGTATGAAATGCGGTATAACAATTTACTGCCGAAAGACGCTACGGTTGCGGCGATGGAAAAAGTGCAGAGTCCGGTTATCGGGGTTGCTATCGTACTGGCTGCTGTATTCGTTCCGGTTGCCTTCCTTGGCGGGATTATGGGTATTCTCTATAAACAGTTTGCCCTTACTATTGCGGTTTCCGTGTTGATTTCTGCTTTTGTGGCTTTGTCCTTGACGCCGGCTCTTTGTGCAGGGATGCTCCGTCATCATAAGGAAGGCGCAGAACGGGGACGGCTGCAGAAATTCTGGGATAAATTCAATGACTGGTTCGATCGTATGATTGAAATTTATGGTCATAGTCTTGAAAAAATGGGACGCGTGATTATAGCGCCCATTGGTGTCCTCATTGGATTGACCGTTGCTTCTGTTGTTATGTTTGTTGCTCTCCCGACTGCTTTTTTGCCGGAAGAGGATAATGGCTACTTTATTGGGGCTATTTCGCTGCCGGAAGGTTCTGTCAATATAAGAACCAATGCGGCAATTAAAGAGTTTCTGGCCTATATGGGTAAAGATGATGCTGTAGAGCAGACTTTTGGTGTTACCGGCTTTGATATCCTTTCCGGTGGCCAGAAACCCAATGCGGGACTTTCTTTTATTAAACTGAAGCCCTGGGATGAGAGAAAAGGCGCTGCTTCACAGGTGGGAGCGCTTATTGGAAAAGCGGCAGCCTATAATGCCACGCACCCTGATGTAAATATTATGGCTTTGAATCCCCCTTCTATTCCCGGACTGGGCAGTTCCGGCGGGTTCTCCATGTATATCCAGAATAAGAATGGCGATTCCAATGAAAATATGCAGCGGGTTATAGGGCAGTTCCTCGGAGCGGCTAACCGAAGACCGGAAATAAAGATGGCTTATACCACTTTCCGTATGGATACTCCTTCATATAATTTTGATATAGATCGTGAAAAGGCTTTAAAAAATGGTGTGGCGCTGGGAGATATTTTTACAGCCTTACAGGTCTATTATGGGTCTGTCCAAATTAATGATTTTACTGCCTATGGACGTAACTTTAAGGTGGTCGCCCAGGCTGATGTGGATTATCGTATGGATCCTTCGGCGAATAAGTTCCTGACTGTGAAAGACTCCAGCGGGAACATGATTCCTATCAGTACTTTTATCACACCGAAAAAATCTAATGCAATTTCCGTTATTACCCGTTATAATAATTTCCCTGCGGTTAAAATCAGTGGTAACCAGGCAGACGGATATTCTTCCGGACAAGCGTTGGACGCATTGGAAGAAGTGGCAGCGGAAGTACTTCCTACCGGATATAGTTATGCTTTTGTGGAAAGCTCGGCACAGGAGAAAGAAGCCGGCGGGAAGACGATTTATGCCTTGGCACTGGGGATGCTCTTTGTATTTCTCTCTTTGGCGGCATTATATGAAAGGTGGAAAGTTCCTTTTGTCGTACTCTTTGGTATGCCGACCGGCTTCTTCGGAGCCTGTCTTGGCGCCTGGATGTTTAATGTATATAATGACATTTATTTCCAAATCGGTTTGTTAACCATCATAGGGCTTGCCGCCAAGAATGCGATTCTCATTGTAGAGTATGCGAAGGTTCGTACAGATGCGGGCATGGCGCCGCTTAAGGCTGCAGTGGAAGCATCTAAGATCCGTCTGCGTCCTATTCTGATGACTTCCCTTGCTTTTATTTTAGGAAACGTTCCGCTGGCCCTGTCGACAGGTGCGGGCGCGAATTCTCGTTCCGAAATGGGGATTGCCGTGGTATTCGGTGTTCTTTCTGCGACAGCGTTTCAAATTTTTATCGTACCAATGCTGTTTATTGTTATTGAAAAGTTCCATTTTGGAGGCTTTCGTAAGAAAAAACTGGTGACTGAAGAAGACTGAGGTTTATTAAATGTGAAATACCTTTCCACAGAGAAAATGATTTTCCTGGAGAAAGGTATTTTTGCTTATAAAGCGAGGATAGAAAATATGATATAATAATTGGGTAAAATTTTATTATTTGGGGTATGAGTAAGAAAGGGAATATATGATGAGCCAAGTATTTGTAAGCGGACATAAATCGCCTGATACGGACAGCATTGCCGCTGCCCTCAGCTATTCTTATTTAAAACGCCGGTTAGGTATGGATGCTGTGGCCGTTCGTGCGGGAGAAATCAATAAAGAATCCAGATTTGCTTTGGATTATTTCGATCTGGAAGAGCCGATGCTCGTGACTTCCGTAGCAAGAAAAAATCCGGAAGATGAAAAACAGAAAGTGATTTTAGTGGATCACAATGAATCCAAACAAACAATCGATGGTATGGATGACGCGGAAGTCCTGGAAATTATTGACCATCATCGTTTCGGGGATTTCGAATCGGAGAATCCGATTTTCATTCTTGTTCGTCCTGTCGGTTGTGTGAATACGGTCATTTATGGATTATATAAAGCGAATCATATAAAGCCGTCCCGTGAAATCGCGGGAATCATGCTCTCCGCCATTATATCCGATACAGTCCTTTTCCGTTCGCCGACAACGACAGAAGAAGATAAAGAAACGGCGAAAGAACTGGCTGAAATTGCGGGAGTGGATTATGAGGCTTATGGTATGGAAATGCTGAAAGCCGGTGCGGATATTTCCGATTATCCTGCTGAAAAATTGGCACGGAACGATACAAAGGAATTTAGCGCGGCAGGAAATGTATTTACTGTCGGACAGATTTCCGTTATGAATGTGGATCCGATTAATGAAAAGAAAGCAGAAATCATGAAAGTGCTGGAGGCGATCAAAGCTGAAAAGAGCTATGCAGCTTCTTATCTCATGGTGACAGATATCTTGGCGGAGGATACATTCCTGTGGTTCACTGAAGGTGCGGAAAGCATTGTAGAGAAAGCATTTGCCGGTAAGCCTGAAAATGGAGTTGCCTATCTTCCTCATGTTATGTCCAGAAAGAAACAGGTAACCCCGCCACTTCTGAAAGCATACGGCGAATAATTTTGAGCGGAACGAAGAACTCATACATGGCATTCGTCATATATGAGTTTTTCTTTTATAAGGGGCGTTTGGATGAGTTATCTTGATACTTTAAACGAAAGACAGCGTCAGGCTGTTGAACAGATTGAAGGACCCGTGTTGATTATGGCAGGTGCCGGTTCGGGTAAAACTAAAGCATTAACCTGCCGCATTGCTTATATGTTGGAGCAGGGAATACGGCCGCAGAATATCCTTGCTATCACTTTTACAAATAAAGCGGCACAGGAAATGCGTGAACGTGTCCATCATCTGGTAGGGGCGGAAGCGGATAAACTGTGGATGTATACATTCCATTCTTTTGGTGCGCGTTTTTTGCGGCGGGAAATTAATAACCATCCGCCGTTTACTGATAAATTTACGATTTATGATTCTGATGATTCCAAACAGATGATTAAGAATATTCTGAAGGAATTAAATCTGGATGATAAACAGTATCCGCCAAGAAATATACAGGCTCGTATTTCTGCCGCAAAGAATGCACTCCAGGGGCCGGAATCATTTCGCGCGGAAGCCAGCGGTAATTTTTACAACGAAAAGATTGCTGATGTCTATGATTTGTACGATAAATATATGAAACAGAACAATGCACTCGATTTTGATGACCTTCTTTTTGCGACAACAAAACTCTTAGCTGATGAAACGATACGCAGACGTTGGCAGGATCATTTCCACTATATTTTAATTGATGAATATCAGGATACCAATCATGCGCAGTACCTTATGGCAAAGTATATCGCAGGCAAATCTCAAAATATTTGTGCCGTAGGTGATGCAGATCAGAGTATCTATTCCTGGCGTGGAGCCGATCTGCGGAATATCATGGATTTCCGTGAAGATTATCCTTCGGCTCAAATTATTAAGTTGGAGCAGAATTACCGTTCGACACAAACAATTTTAAATGCGGCCAATGCGGTTATTAAAAATAATGTGGAACGCTTGGAGAAACGGTTGTGGACAGAAAATAATCCGGGTGTTCATCTGCAAAAATATGCTGCTTCTGATGAACATAATGAGGCGGATTTTATTGTAGAGTCCATGATGAAAGAACACGGGGAAAATCATGTCCCGTATGGGAAAATGGCGGTTCTTTATCGTATGAATGCCCAGTCCCGTGTGATTGAAGAAAGCATGGTAAAGCGCGGTATTGCTTATACCATGGTCGGCGGAACAAGATTTTATGACCGTGCGGAAATAAGGGATATGCTGGCGTATCTTAAATTGGTGGCCAATTTTCGTGATGATATCAGCTTGATGCGTATTATCAATGTGCCCCGACGTGGTATCGGACAAACAACCATACAGAAGTTAAGTGAATTTTCCAAACAGGGAAATATGTCTATGTTTGAGGGAATCATGTCACTGGAAGAGTCTGATATCCCCGTGCCAGCAAGAACCAAACTCCAAAAATTCAGCGCCTTGATTTTTAGTTTCTTGAATGCTTCCACGGAAGGCGATGTATTTACACTTATTCAGAAAATTATGACTGATACGGAATATCTGTCGATTCTCCAGCAGAGCAGTGATCCTCAGGCACAGAGCAGAGAAGAAAATTTGGGTGAACTGCTGAACGTGGCAAAGGATTTTACACAGGAGCAGCCAGAAGGAGGACTTCCGGAATTTTTGGAAAAGGTCGCTCTTGTAAATGACGTAGATTCCTTTGAAGAACAGGATGATAAAGTGACTTTAATGACTATCCATAGTGCCAAGGGATTGGAGTTTCCTATAGTTTATATGGCAGGTATGGACGAAGGCATCTTTCCGGGGGTACGTTCTTTGATGGATGAGACGGCTTTAGAGGAGGAGCGTCGCCTTTGTTATGTGGCGATTACAAGGGCAAAGGAAAAGTTATATCTTACCACATCTGCTGTACGAACGATGTACGGGCAGGTGAAACCTTATGTAGAAAGCCGCTTCCTTAAAGAAATCCCTGTCGATTTGTTGGATGAAATCCGCGGGAATAGCAGTGAGGCAAAGAGACGTACTCTAATCAGGAGTAATAATGAGCAGAAGAGCAAATGGGCATTGTCCTCTGCGGGAATAATGAATAAGCCGGTGGCGAAAAAGAGTGTAAAAGCAAGGTTCGACTGGCAGGTCGGAGATAAAGTATCTCATCGTATGTGGGGAAAAGGACAAGTTGCAGAGGTAACAGGGAGCGGAAAGCATATGATGTTAAAACTCATCTTCCCCAATGATCAGATTCGTCAGGTTATGGTAGCTTTTGCGCCAATTGAAAAAGAGGAATAATATGGTAACGGCAGAAATTATAAAAAAAGCGGAAGAATTACGAAAAAAGCTGCGCCATCACAGTTATTTATATTATGTGTTGGATAAGCCTGAAATTACAGATTTTGAATTTGACCGCCTGTATCGGTCACTTGTGGATATGGAAAAAGAATACCCTGAAATAGTAACGCCTGATTCGCCAACCCAAAGAGTCGGAGGGAAAGCATCGGATGATTTCAGGAAGATTCCTTTTAAAAAGCCGATGTTGAGTCTGGCAAATGCTTTCAGTGCGGAAGAACTTCGTGATTTTGACCGGCGTGTCCATGGCGGCATAGGTGCAATGCCTGTGGAATATATCACAGAACTTAAAATTGACGGACTTTCTATGAATCTCATTTACGAGAATGGATCGTTAATGCAGGGACTGACACGGGGAGATGGGAAGGTAGGCGAAGATGTAACATCAAATGTAAAGACAATTAAAACAATTCCTTTATATATTGAAAACGCGCCTGCCTATATGGAAGTTCGCGGTGAGGTATATATGCCTCGTAAAAGTTTTATTGCGTTGAATGAAGAACGTGATGAGGCGGGAATGATGCCTTTTGCTAACTGCAGAAATGCAGCGGCAGGATCACTTCGCCAATTGGATCCCAAAGTAACGGCTGCGCGGAACCTGGATTTTTTTGCTTATGCGCTGGGGGCAGAAGAGGGATTGGATATTTCCTCACAGGATGATCTGCTTCTGCAGTTGAAGAAATTTCATTTCCGTGTAAATCCCCATTATCGAAAATGGGATTCCATAGAGGGTGTTATCACAGGAGTCCGGGAATGGGAAAAGAAGCGTCGTGAACTGGACTATGATACTGACGGAATGGTCATTAAAGTAAATGATTTCCGGCAGCAGGAATTATTGGGTGCTACGGGGAAAGATCCGAAGTGGGCTATAGCATATAAGTATCCACCGGAGGAAGCGGTTACAAAAATAGAAAAGATTGTTGTTTCTATGGGGCGGACCGGCGTACTGACACCGTCGGCTGATTTGACACCTGTCCGCCTGGCCGGCACGACGGTAAAAAGGGCAACACTTCATAACCTGGATTTTATTCGGGAAAAAGATATTCGCGAAGGAGATACCGTTATCATTTACAAAGCCGGTGAAATTATTCCTGAAATAGCAGCTGTCTTAAAAGAAAAGAGAAATGGCAGTGAAAAGGAATTTGAGATGCCCGAAAATTGTCCGGTATGTGGAAATCCCATACGAAGGATCGATACGGAAGCGGCATTCCGTTGTATAAATCCTGCCTGTGGCGGTGTGGTTCGTGAAAAGCTCATTCACTTTGCTTCTCGTGATGCGATGGACATAGAAGGCTTGGGCCCTGCGGTGGTAGACAGTTTGCTTGCATATCGGCTGGTTGCGGATGCGGCGGATTTCTATGCGTTAAAAGAAGATGATTTGCGGCAGATTGAGCGAATGGGTGAAAAAAGTGCAGCTAATCTAATTACTGCTATTCGTGTCAGCAAAGAACGAGGACTTGCCAAATTGCTTTTCGGTCTTGGGATACGTTTCCTTGGAGAAAAAGGCAGTGAGCTGGCGGCTCATTATTTTCATACAATAGATGCTATTATGGCTGCTGATGTGGAAACGATTGAAGAAACGGAAGGGATCGGTAAAATAACGGCAAAAAGTTTATATGACTATTTCCATGATGAGAAAAACATAGAAATAATTAATAAATTAAAAAATGCCGGCGTCTTAATGGAGGAAATTAAAGAAGAAACGGAAAGTGGGATGTTTTCCGGGGAATCTGTTGTACTTACAGGAAAGCTTGCAGTTATGGGAAGGCGTGAGGCATCAGAATTGATCAAGCGTCTGGGGGGAACGACACAAAGTTCTGTGACGAATACCACTACTCTCGTTGTGGCGGGGGAAGATGCAGGAAGTAAGTTGGAAAAAGCAAGAGCGAAAGGCATTCCGGTGATAGATGAACAAGAGTTTCTGAAACGTGCGGGGGTGGGAATAAAAGAATAAACGGTATCAGAACTTGTATGTTATAATTATGGCGTATTTATAGTTATTAATAGTAAGGGAGTGGATCTATGAAAATCACGATAGAGGAAGCGCGGAAAATAGCACTTCTTTCCCGTCTGGAGTTCAGTGCAGAAGATCTGGAAAAAATGCGTGAATCTATGAACAGTATTCTCACCCATATGGAAGAATTGAATCAACATGATACGGATGGCGTAGAACCGACGGCTCATGCGGTAGAACAGTATAATGTCATGCGTGAAGATGAACCGCATCAGTCTTTATCAAATGAGGAAGCACTTTTTAATGCGCCGGAAAAAGAAGGCGGTTATTTTAAAGTGCCTAAAATTATATAGGAGGTACAGTGGTGGAGTATACAATTCATGGTCTTCATGAAAAACTTGTCAATAAAGATATATCTTCTGTAGAATTAACAAAAAAGATTATTGCCCATCGGAATCTTGTGGAAGGGGAGATCCATGCATTTTTGTCGACGAGCGATGAAACGGCGTTGGAGAGGGCGGCAGAAGTAGATAAAAGAATTGCTTCAGGAGAAAGGATTTCTGAACTGGCAGGGATTCCCGGGGCAATTAAAGATAATATGTGCATTAAGGGACAGCCCTGTACAGCTGCATCGAAAATGCTGGAGAATTTTATAGCTCCTTATAATGCTACAGTCATTGAAAAATTAGAAAGCTGTGACTATATTTCTCTCGGTAAATTGAATATGGATGAATTTGCTATGGGGAGCAGTACGGAGTGTTCTTATTTCGGGCCTACCCATAACCCCTGGAACCTGGAAAGTGTTCCCGGCGGTTCCTCCGGCGGCAGTGCGGCGGCAGTAGCTGCTAATGAAGCAATTTGGACTCTTGGTTCTGATACCGGCGGATCCATCCGGCAGCCTGCTTCTTTTACCGGGATTGTAGGTCTTAAGCCAACGTATGGTCTTGTTTCCCGCTATGGGCTTTTGGCATTTGCTTCGTCACTGGACCAGATCGGCCCGTTGACCAAGGACGTGACTGACGCAGCTATCGTTTTAAATGCTATTGCGGGTCACGACCATCGGGATTCCACGTCTATCCGTATGGAAAAGAAGGATTACAAGAAAGCTCTTATAAAAGATATAAAAGGATTTCGTATCGGCGTACCCCGAGAATTCTTCGGTGAAGGAATCAGGGAAGAAACAAAAGAAGCAATTAAATCGGCCCTTGCTTATTATGAAAAAGAGGGGGCTGAAATCGTGGATGTTTCTATCCCCCATATTACCAGCGGTGTAGATGTGTATTATATCATTGCTCCTGCGGAAGCAAGTTCCAATCTGGCGCGTTATGACGGCGTCGGATTTGGTTACCGTGCTTCGGGAAAAGATATTGTGGATATGTATATTAAGAGCAGAAGTACGGGATTTGGCGAAGAAGTCAAGCGTCGGATCATGATTGGCAACTATGTGCTTTCTGCAGGTTATTATGATGCATACTACCTGACTGCGCTGAAAGTCCGCACTCTTTTGAAGCGGGAGTTTGAAAAAGCTTTTGAGCGGTGTGATATTCTTGCAGCACCTTCTGCATCAGGAGCTGCCTTCAAATTTGGCGCTTTTTCGGATCCGCTGGCGCTGTATATGGAAGATATCTGTACGGTGCCGGTTAATTTGATTGGTGCACCCTCCATCAGCATTCCTGTCGGATTTAAAGATGGGATGCCTCTTGGTATGCAGCTTATCGGACCGACGCTTGGAGAAGAAAAGATTCTGCAGGCTGCCTATACGTTTGAACAGGATCATCCTGAATTTACGAAGACGGCGCCGAAAGGAGAGTTTGAATGAAATACGAAGTTGTCATTGGTCTTGAAGTCCACACGGAGTTGAGAACAAAAACAAAAATTTTCTGCGGCTGTAAAACTTCTTTTGGCGCAGATCCCAATACAAATGTATGTCCTGTATGTCTTGGGCTTCCCGGTGTGCTTCCTGTCTTAAACAGAAAAGTATTGGAATTCGGTGTAAGAGCAGGATTAGCTTTGAATTGTGAAATTGCCCGATTCAGTAAATTTGACAGAAAAAATTATTATTATCCGGATCTGCCAAAAAATTTCCAGACGTCTCAATTTGATTTGCCGATTTGTGGTCCTGGATTCCTTGATGTGGAAGTAGAAGGGGAAAAGAAGCATATCCGCATTACTCGTGCCCATATGGAAGAGGATGCCGGCAAGCTGGTTCATCATGGCAATTCCATTACGGATTCTGACTATTCTTTGGTGGATTATAACCGCACGGGAACACCGCTGCTGGAGATCGTTTCTGAACCGGATATGCGTTCTGCGAAAGAAGCAGTGGCCTACATGGAGAAATTGCGTGCGATTCTCCAATATGTGGAAATCTCCGACTGCCGTATGGAAGAAGGCAGTCTCCGTTGTGATGCCAATGTTTCAGTTCGTCCTATTGGACAGAAAGAATTGGGGACAAAAACGGAAATTAAAAATATCAACTCTTTCAGAGGTGTTGAAAGGGCTATTGAATATGAAGCGCTTCGTCAGGCGGAACTTTTGGAAGAAGGCGGGAAGATTATTCAGGAAACAAGAACATGGGATGAAAAAGAAGGTATAACCAAAAGTATGCGTTCCAAGGAAGAAGCCAATGACTATCGTTATTTTCCTGAACCGGATCTTGTACCGTTTACAGTAAGCAAAGAGTATATTGAAGAAATACGGAAAACGCTTCCTGAACTTCCCGATGCAAGAAAAGAAAGATATATGAGATGTTTCGGGCTTTCTTCTGAAGATGCGGTTATGATGACAAATGACAAGGATCGGTCGGATTATTTCGAAGCAGTTGTTAAGGCGGGAGCTGATCCCAAAGCCGCTGTAAACTGGTTGATGGGAGAATTTGCGAGTCAGCTGTCCACTGATGGAATTGAAATCGCGGCGGCTCCTGTTACTGCTGAAAATTTGGCAGAATTGCTAAAGTTGATTAGTGAAGGGACTATTTCCGGTAAAATTGCAAAGAAGGTCTTTGCGGATATGTGGAAAGATGGCGGTGGCGCGGAAGAAATCGTCAGAGTAAAAGGTCTTACCCAGATTAGTGATACAGGAGAATTGGAGGGGCTGGTTGCAAACGTTATTGCCGAACATCCCCAGGCTGTTGCCGACTTCAAGGCAGGGAAGAAGAAAGCTGTGGGGGCTCTTGTCGGGCAGATTATGAAAGCAACGAAAGGACAGGCCAATCCGCAGGTGGTTAATCAGCTTCTTGTCAAGAAATTATCTGAATTATGAGTGAAAACAATCAAAACGAGGTAAGGAAAGAACCGCATGTCATGTCCAGAGATGATGTGAATGACTATGACGGACTGACGTTGAATGAGCAAGGGGAGCAGGAAGAACGGTCTGCAGAAGATTCTTTCATCCATATATATATGATTCATATTCATGAATTGCCATGGTGGAAGAAACTGTTAGGAGGGTTAGGTATCGCCGTTTTTATACTGCTGGGATTGGTATTGGTGTGGCTGTTCTTTATCTATGGAGCTATTATTTTAGCCACAGTTGCAATAATCTATTTCATAAGGAAATATTTTTTATAATAATCGAGAAACGGGTGTCAGGCAGGCATCCGTTTTCATTTTCTTATATACAGTATCGATAAAAAACGATATAATGATATAGGAAATACATTTTATATCATGGTAAAGAATAGGGTTTAAAAGGAGAATTTGTATGGGAAATGCCAAAATTGAAAGACAATATATGGGAAAGATGACACCTTTCAGGCTGGCAGCTCCTTTTCAGCCTATGGGGGATCAGCCTGAAGCAGTGAAGTCGCTGACAGACGGCTTGAGAGATGGACATTGGGCGCAGGTTTTGCTGGGGGCTACGGGTACGGGAAAAACTTTCACGATGGCAAAAGTGATTGAAGAAATGCAGCGTCCGACACTGATTATTTCCCCAAATAAAACATTGGCGGCACAGACTGCCAGTGAATTTAAGGATTTCTTTCCTGATAATGCGGTGTATTATTTTGTGAGTTACTATGATTATTTTCAGCCTGAATCCTACATACCGCAGACGGATACATATATAGAAAAAGATTCTTCAAGAAACGAGGAGATTGATCGTCTTCGCCATTCTGCGACAATGGCTCTTTTTGAGAGGCGTGATGTTATTATCGTAGCATCAGTTTCCTGCATTTACGGATTAGGAGATCCTGAGGATTACAGTACACTGGGATTATCACTTCGACCCGGTGAAGAAATCACGCGGGATCAAATTCTCTCGCGCTTGGTAGATATGCAGTATTTGCGAAATGACCTTAATTTTACCCGCGATACGTTCCGTGTAAGAGGTGATACAATTGATGTGTTTCCTGCATCTTCCAATAATACGGCAGTGCGGATAGAAATGTTTGGTGATGAGATTGAATCCCTGTACGAATTTGATGTTTTGACAGGTGCCACAGTGGCGGAACGGGATCATATCGGAATATTTCCCGCATCCCACTATGTAACAACTTCCGGGAAGTTAAAAAATGCCATTGCTAAAATTAAGGTGGAGTTGGAAGAGCGCCTGAAGGAACTTCGGGAGCAGGATCGTATTTTAGAAGCACAGCGTCTCATGCAGCGGACAAATTATGATTTGGAGATGATGCAGGAAGTGGGGTATTGCTCAGGTATCGAAAATTATTCGCGCCATATGTCGGATCGCAGTCCGGGAGACCCTCCATATACACTGCTTGATTATTTTCCTGATGACTATATGATTATGGTTGATGAATCCCATATTACCGTACCTCAGCTTCATGCCATGTACAATGGAGACCAGTCGCGAAAACACACGCTTGTGGATTATGGGTTCCGTCTGCCAAGTGCGCTGGATAACCGTCCTCTGACTTTTGAGGAATTTACGGACCGGATCAATCAGATCATTTATGTTTCCGCTACGCCGGGCCGTTATGAAATGAGTGTGCAGACGAATATGGCGGAGCAGATTATCCGTCCTACAGGCCTGTTAGACCCCAGCGTAGAAGTCCGTCCCATCGAAGGACAGATGGATGATTTGCTGGGAGAAATTCATAAACGGGAAGCAGTCAATGAACGAGTTTTGATTACTACGTTGACGAAGAAAATGGCAGAAGATTTAACGGACTTTTTAAATGAAGCAGGAGTGAAAGTCAGATATCTCCATTCCGATGTGGCGACAATTGAACGGGCGGAGATTATCCGGGATCTCCGTGCCGGTGAGTTTGATGTGCTTGTGGGAATAAATCTCCTTCGTGAAGGGCTGGATATGCCGGAGGTCTCTCTGGTGGCCATTTTAGATGCCGATAAAGAGGGTTTTTTGCGTAATGAAACATCCATGATACAGGTTATCGGCCGTGCGGCGAGAAATGCTCATGGACATGTCATCATGTATGCGGATCGTATGACAAAATCCATGAAGTATGCGATCGAGGAAACGAACCGCAGAAGAAAAATTCAGGAAGCTTATAATACAAAACATCATATCGTGCCGAAAACAATCCGAAAAAAAGTGAAGGATTTAATTGAACTTACTAAAATCAGTGAAAGTACGGAAACGTACGGAAGTGGAGATCAATCTGTTGAAAATTTGTCTGATGAAGAACTGTATAATCGGATGAAGAATTCTGAGCGGAACATGAAACGGGCGGCAAAAGCGATGGAGTTTGAAGAGGCTGCCTTGTGGCGGGATCGGCTTGCCGGACTTCGCCAGCAGTGGAGTGATCGGTACGGTTCCCGTGCGGATTCAGCTTTGAGGCGCCAGGAAAGCCAGAATAAGAGAATCAATCGTCCTCTTAAAAAGAGAATCTGAGATAACGGAAGGATAATTATGGAAAAAGGAATTGTTATACAAGGGGCAAGACAGAATAATTTAAAAAATATCAATCTGACACTCCCGAGAAATAAATTGATTGTTTTCAGCGGTCTTTCGGGATCAGGAAAATCTTCCCTTGCTTTTGACACAATTTATGCGGAGGGACAAAGAAAATATGTAGAATCGCTTTCCGCTTACGCACGACAGTTCTTGGGACAGATGAATAAACCGGATATTGATAAAATTGAAGGCTTATCCCCTGCTATTTCCATTGATCAGAAATCAACAAGCCACAATCCGCGTTCTACAGTAGGAACGGTTACGGAAATTCATGATTATCTCCGTATGCTCTATGCCCATGCAAGCCGCGCCTTCTGCCCTCATTGCGGCAAACCGATTGAGAGGCAGACGACGGATCAGATCGTAGATGCCCTGATTGATTTGGGAGACCGCACTAAATTGATGATTCTTGGACCTGTGGCAGTCAGTCAAAAAGGAACGCATAAGAAGCTTCTGGAAGAATTGCGGAAAGAAGGTTATGTACGTGTGCGTGCGGACAATGTACTGTATTCTCTTTCCGATGAAATTATTCTTGAGAAAAACAAAAAACATACTATTGAAGTCGTGATAGACAGGATCATTATTAAGGAGGGAATCGCCAAGCGGTTGACCGATTCCGTAGAAGCGGCGCTTAAATTGGGGGACGGTATGATGATTGCCGCTGTAGTGGATGGAAATGATCATATTTTCAGTTCCCATTTTGCCTGTCCTGATTGTGGCATTTCTTTACCGAAGCCGGTGCCGCGGATTTTTTCTTTCAATAATCCTTTCGGTGCCTGTCCTGCGTGTATGGGGCTTGGTTCCTCTTTGGAGGCGGATTTTAATAGGATTATCCCTAATCGGGAGATATCCTTCCGTTTGGGGGCAATTAAACCGTTTCCTTATAACAAGGATACCTGGCTTTACAGACAGCTTGATGCCTTTCTTGAAGGTTACAAGCTTACCATGGATTGCTGTTATAATGATCTGCCGGAAAAAGCAAAAGTGGAATTCCAGCAGGGAGGTGCTGACCTGTTGGCGTTCAGTTATACGAACATGGAGGGGGAAACTAAAGAATACCACCGCGCTTTTGAAGGAATCATTCCTATGACAAAAAGGAGATATGAGGAGGCGTGGACAGACAAGATGAAAGAAACGCTCTCCAATTTTCTGATTGAAAAGCCGTGTCCTGTTTGCCACGGGGCCCGTCTTCGTCCAGAAAGCCTTGCTTTTCGCGTAGGTAATAAAAATATAGCGGAAATTTCCGATATGGCCGTATCGGATCTTTTACCATTTTTTGATAATCTTGATCTGACGGAAAAGGAAAAAATCATTGCGGAACAGATTCTTCATGAGATTCATAACCGTCTTACCTTTTTAATCAATGTAGGATTGGATTATCTTACTTTATCCCGTACGGCGACTACACTTTCCGGCGGGGAAGCACAGCGGATCAGGCTGGCAACACAGATCGGATCCGGTCTTGTAGGCGTTCTGTATATTCTCGACGAACCTTCGATTGGCCTCCATCAGAGGGATAATGATAAATTACTGGATACACTGAAAGGGATGCGGGATCTGGGCAATACGCTGATTGTTGTGGAGCATGATGAAGATACCATCCGCGCAGCCGACTGGATTGTGGATATCGGTCCGGGCGCTGGCGAACAGGGCGGCCGTGTAGTGGCGGAAGGAACGCTTGAACAGGTGGAGGCAGTAAAAGATTCTTTAACCGGGCAATATCTGAAAGGCAGCCGATATATTCCTTTGCCGCCCAAAAGACGTACCGGGAACGGGATGTCCCTTATAATTAAAGGTGCATCGGAACATAATCTGAAACATATTGATGTAAGGATTCCTTTAGGGGCGTTTTCCGTAGTGACAGGAGAATCGGGGTCAGGAAAAAGCACTCTGATTAATGAGATTTTGTATCAGGGATTATCTAATATAAAAAATCGTACTTCTTATGGAAATGCCGCTTTTGAAGCGATTGAAGGCGCGGAATATGTGGATAAGATCGTTAATATAGATCAGCAGCCTATCGGGAGAACGCCCCGTTCCAATGCGGCGACCTATACAAGCCTTTTCAGTGATATCCGTGAACTGTTCAGCCAGACTTCGGAAGCAAAAATGCGTGGATATAAGCCGGGGCGGTTTAGTTTCAATGTAAAAGGCGGACGATGCGAAGCCTGCCACGGTGACGGTATTATAAAAATTGAAATGCAGTTCCTTTCAGATGTCTATGTACCTTGTGAAGTGTGCCATGGTGCAAGATATAACAGAGAGACATTGGAAGTCCGTTATAAAGGGAAAAATATTTCTGATGTACTTAATATGACGGTGGATGAGGCGATTCCGTTTTTTGAGAATCATGATAAGATTTTGCGTAAACTGCAGACTTTGCAGGAAGTGGGACTCGGATATATTCATCTGGGACAGCCTGCTACAACCATGTCCGGCGGTGAAGCGCAGCGTGTGAAACTGGCGTCGGAACTCATGAGGAGAGATACGGGAGATACACTGTATATCCTTGATGAACCGACCACAGGACTTCACAGTGAAGATATTCGAAAATTACTGGTGATTTTACAGAAGCTGGTAGATCAGGGAAATACGGTAGTCGTTATTGAGCACAACCTTGATGTGGTTAAAGTGGCGGACTATATTATCGATTTGGGGCCCGAAGGGGGAGATAAGGGCGGAGAAGTAGTAGCTTTTGGTACTCCTGAGGAAATCTGCAAAGTCAAACGCTCCTATACGGGGCAGTACTTAAAACCTGTTATAGAACGAACCAGGAAATTGATGAAGGAACATCATGGAGACGATTAATACATTAATACGGGCAAAAGTAGATGCGTTGCCTGATTCTCCCGGCGTATATCGTTGGAAAGATAAAGACGGACGCGTTATTTATGTAGGGAAGGCCGTCAATTTAAAAAACAGAGTTCGTTCCTATGTGAGGGAAGATAAGAACCGCTCTCCTAAAGTGGCCGCCATGATCCGTCATGCAGCGGATTTGGATATCACCATGACGGCAACAGAGATGGAAGCTCTTATTTTGGAATGCAATCTGATTAAAGAACTGCACCCGAAGTACAATATTTCCCTCCGTGATGATAAATCTTATCCCTATGTGAAAATCACGGTTAATGAAAAATGGCCGCGTATTCTTGTGACAAGAAATATCAGAAGAGATGATGGTGCTAAATATTTCGGCCCTTTTACTGATGTAGGGAGTCTGCGAAAAACGTTGAGCCTTATCCGCAGGCTGTATCCGATTAGGACCTGCCGGAGTATGAAGGTCAGCCGTCCATGCCTTCAATACCATATGAATCTGTGCTGTGCTCCTTGCTGGAATCACTGCACAGAAGAGCAATACCATGAGTATGTAGTAAAAACCTGTGATTTATTTGAAGGGAAAAATACGGAGCTTGTAAAGGCACTGCAAAAAGATATGGAGTCGGCATCGGAAGAAATGAATTTTGAACGTGCGGCGGTGCTCAGGGATCAGCTTCATGCTGTACAGAGTGTGCAGCAGAGGCAAAATATCGTTTCCAAAGAGGGTGATTTTGATGTGGTGGGGATGTCACGTCTTGATGAACACGCCGGTTTGGAAATTTTTTATATACGTTACGGGAAAATGGTGGGGAAAGAAAATCTCAGTATTCCCGACAGTCTTCATGAAACGGATGAGGATATTATCGCGGCATTTATTAAAAATTTTTACGGTGCGAATCCATCTTCTGTACCAAAGGAAATCATACTGCCGATTTTGCCGCAGGAATCATTGCTTTTGACTGCGTGGCTGTCAAAACTTCGCGACGGTGATGTCAAAATATATGTTCCTGAACGTGGATTTAAGCGCAGATTGAAAGATATGGCGCAGTCTAACGCTGCGAAATACTTGGCGGATAAAAAATTACAATGGGAATATCAGGATGCCCGTGAACAAGGCGCTGTGAATAAATTGAAAGAACTGCTCCATTTGCCAAAGCTGCCTGAACGGATAGAATGTTTTGATATTTCTCATAATCAGGGGGCGGAAACTACAGGATCCATGGTTGTATTCGAAAGCGGGCGCCCCAATAAAAAGGAATACCGCAGATTCAAACTGCAGTCGACTCAGGGGACGCCCGATGATTTCAAGTCTATGGCAGAAGTTATGGCACGGAGATATGGTATAGAAACCAAGTGGCCAAGACCGGATTTGATTGTTCTTGACGGCGGCAAAGGCCAGCTGGATGCTGCGCTTCCGGTGATCCGAAGCTGTGGAATTGATACACCGGTCATTGGCCTTGCCAAGCGTATGGAAGAAATCTATGTGGAAGGGCAGACGGATCCGATTATCATTGATCCGCACGAACCGGCGCTGCAGCTCCTGCAATTTATTCGTGATGAAGCCCATCGTTTTGTTATCACTTATCATAGAAAGTGGACGTCAAAAAGGAATACGGAATCCATATTGGATCATATTGCGGGAATCGGACCACAGCGTAGAAATGCACTGTGGCATGCTTTCCGTTCGCTTGATGAAATGCGGAATGCGACAGTGGAGGAACTTACCCGTGTGAAAGGGATGAATAAAACGGCAGCAGAAAATGTTTTCCGGTTTTTCAGGATGAAGAAGGACGAAAAACGAATGTTGGTGGAAGGATTTATTGATAGGGAAAGAGATGATTTATCGAAATTTTAAAAGAGAGATCGAAGTAATATCTCTTGAGAAAGTGCTTTTAAAACCGGAAGTAAAAAAATGAAGAAATTGAGGGTTCCCATTTTTTGATTCGCAATGAAACTTATTGACAAACACAAAGCTGCCCCGTATAATGATGAAGTTGAATATTATTTGATGTTGTCGATACACAGCATACAAGACAGCAAAAGGTCCGATCGGTAAGGAGGTGCAAGAAATGCCAAGTCCAAAGAGTAAACATTCCAAATCTCGTCGGGATAAAAGACGTGCCAATTGGAAGCTGACCGTTCCGGGTCTGGTAGAATGTCCACAGTGCCATGCAATGAAATTGCCGCATCATGTTTGTCCGGTATGTGGTTTCTATAAAGGAAGATCAGTTATTCAAGCAAAGACAGAAGAATAATTCTTCACAATAATACATTCCATGTTCAATGGAGTGTATTTTTTATGCATAATGGATAGAAGACATTAGAAAAGGATTCCTTTAAGCATTTCATGGAAAAGTGTGCTACAATATATGGCAATTAATTCTGCCTATGATAAGGCAGAAAGTATAGGAGGATGAGTAGAATGGTAGGAAAAAAGTGGAGAAAAGCAGCAGCAGCAGGTATTGCAGGAGTTTTAGCCGTAGGAGTTTTGGCAGGATGTGGAAATTCATTCGGCACGGGCAGCAACGGAAAAATGAAAATAGGAGTTGTACAAATTGTACAGCATCCGGCACTTGACGAATCAAATAGGGGATTTGTCGATGCTTTGGCTGCGAGGGGACTAAAGGACAAGATTGAAATTGACCAGCAGAATGCACAGGGAGATCAGTCTAATTTACGTTCTATTGCCAATCGATTCGTGTCAGGGAATTATAATTTGATTTGCGCTATTTCTACGCCGGCTGCGCAGGCTATGGCGAATGCCACAAATCAAATCCCGATTATTTGTACGGCTATTGCTGATTATGAAAATGCGAAGCTTATGAAATCAGAAAAGATGCCTGATGCTAATGTGACCGGTACTCATGACCGCGGTCCCTTGGAGAAGCAGGTTTCTTTGATTCGTGAGATTATTCCGAATGTTAAAAGAATCGGGATTATTTACAATTCCAGCGAAATCAATTCTGTTGTGCAGGCAAAAAGATTGAAAGAAGTATGTGTACCGTTGGGGATTGATGTGGCGGAACTGACAGTAAATTCGGTTAATGATGTGCAGCAGGTGGCGGAAGGGTTCCTGGGGGGCAACGTAGAAGCTATTTTTATTCCGACTGATAATATTATTGCATCGTCTATTCCAACATTGATGTCCGTAGCCAATAAAGAAAAAATTCCTGTTTTTGGTGCTGAAGTGGGGCATGTAAAGTCTGGGGTTTTGGCTTCGGAATCAATTAGTTTCTATGATATTGGAAAGCGAGCAGGTCAAATGGCCGCAGATATCCTTGAAGGGAAAAAGCAGATAAGGGATTTCCCTGTAGAAGGCGCAGCTAACTCCAAGCTGTATATCAATAAAGCAGAAATGGAAAATTTAGGAATACAGATTCCAAAGTCAGTTCTTGATCGGGCGGAACTCTTGTAGTTTTTGGGGAAAGGAATCGGTAAATGACCGCAATAAGGCGGAACTGGTGGATGCTGTTGCTGATTGCAGTTTGCGCTGTAATCGTAATGGCATCTGTCATTGATGACCATTCAGTAGCATTAAAAAAACAAATCAGGCTTATTCCACAAAAAGGATTTTATTATATCGGAATCCTGCAGAGTGATTCTTTACCGGAACAGGGAAAAATGGTTGCTGGAATAAAAGCGGCTTTGGCATCGAGGGGGTATCGGGAAAAAGATAATATCCGGATTGACGTTTTTTCTGCTGATGGTGATGAGAAAAAACTTGATGCCCAGGCTAAAAATTTCGTCAAAGATAAAAAAGATTTGATTATTACAGTGGGAACTGATGCGACGAAAGCTTGTGTCCTTGCAACAAAGTCTGTTCCCATTGTAGGTGTGGGAATGCTTCCGCCGGAAAGTAATAATTTTTTTGATAATAGTTATAATCTGACGGGAATCAGTGATATGCCTGCAGTACTGAACCAAATACGTATGGCGGCAAAGGTGCTTTCCCTTCAAACCGTTGGAATTATTTTTAATCCGAAAGATGAAGGGGCTGTGATCCAACTGAATCTGCTTCGAGATGCAAGTGAAAAAAAGGGGATTCATATTTATGAAGTGGCTTTTGATGAAAAAGAGGATCCCATCAGTCAGATAGAAAAGTTTAGCGGGCACGTAGATGCGGTATATATTCCTGCAGATGAAACCGTTCTAAAGTCTTTTGATGAGATCGTGAAGCATTTGATGCAACTTGGTATTCCGGTTATTGGAGAAAATGCGGAAATGGTCAGGAGAGGAGCCTTGCTTTCTGTATCTGCAGAGTATTATCGTATGGGATTCAGTGGCGGCCGGATTGCTTCAGAATTGCTGGATGGGAAAAAGAAACCTTATGAAATCGGTATTACCAAGCAGATTGATCCTGATTGGATCGTGAACATGTCTGTGGCCAAAACATTGAAGAAAGAACTGCCTTACGACGTGTGGCAGAAAGCAAGAAAATTATATTTGTATGACGGGCAGGCGGCAAGACCGTAGCCTGTTTTGCGGGGTGAAATTGATGTTTGATCTATTTATATCTACAGTTGCCCAGGGACTTATGTGGTCTATGCTGGCAATTGGAGTCTTTTTATCTTTCCGTGTTCTTGACGTACCGGACATGACTTGTGAAGGCAGCTTTCCTCTAGGAGGAGCTGTTGCCGCTTCACTTATTTCTTCAAATGTAAATCCCGGCTGGGGGATTCTTAGTGCTATGATCTGCGGTGCCACAGCAGGAGTTATCACAGGTGTTTTATATACGAAATTAAAAATTCCGGCAATTCTTTCCGGAATCCTGACAATGATTGCCCTGTATTCTATTAACCTTCATGTGATGGGGAAAGCAAATATTTCTCTGCTTCGGGCAGATACAGTATTTTCTGTTACCGGTAAATTTTTCCATACGGACCCTTCTGTCAGTGCATTTATCGTTCCTTTTGTTTTTATGGTAATTATCAGTGCCTTTATCTATTGGTTTTTCGGTACTGAATTAGGCATGTGCATTCGCGCGACAGGATACAATCCACAAATGGTTCGTGCCCAAGGGGTAAATACAGATTCTATGATTATATTGGGGCTTTGTCTCAGCAATGCTCTGATTGGATTATGTGGTGCTGTAGTAGCCCAGAATAATGGTTTTGCTGATGTGGGAATGGGTATTGGTACTATCGTGATCGGCTTGGCCTCCGTGATTATTGGCGAGGTTATTCTCGGATCAGACAGTTTTTCGTCTTCTCTGATGGCGGTTGTTCTTGGTTCGATAATTTATAGGATCGTTATTGCTGCAGTACTTCATTTGGGGATGCCGCCGAATGATTTAAAGCTGTTTACTGCAATTATTGTTATGTTTGCGTTGGCGACGCCTTTGATTAAGGAGAAAGCCAATCTGGGAAAGGCAGGCTGATTATGTTAAAAATTTCACATATCAGCAAGACTTTTTTTCGGGGAACACCTAATGAAAAGAAAGCATTGATTGATTTATCACTGACTTTGAATGATGGGGATTTTTGCACTGTCATCGGTGGTAATGGTGCGGGGAAAAGTACCCTTCTGAATGCTGTTTCCGGAGTTTATATTCCTGATGAAGGAACAATTGAGTTGAACGGTGCAGACGTAACACGGATGAGTGAATTCAGGCGTGCCAAATTTATTGGACGCGTGTTTCAAGATCCTATGAAAGGGACTGCAGGTGGAATGCAGTTGGAGGAAAATCTTCTTTTAGCTTCCCGCCGTGGAGAAAGCCGCCGATTGAAATGGGCTTTTTCTGATGGTGATCACGAAAAATATAGAGAAATGGTAGCCCGCCTTGATTTAGGACTTGAAGATCGTTTGGGAACAAGAATTGATCTTCTTTCAGGGGGGCAGCGCCAAGCAGTGACACTGTTGATGGCGACGCTGAAAAAGCCGGATATTCTTCTCCTTGATGAACCGACAGCTGCTTTAGATCCTAAAACTGCGGATAAGGTTCTGAAAATTACGGATGAAATTGTCAGTGAGCAGCATTTAACAACTTTGATGATTACCCATAATATGCGTGATGCTTTAAGATACGGAAATCGTCTGATTATGATGAATAGCGGACGAATTATTGCCGATTATGCAGAAGAGGAAAAACGGGAACTGACAATTGAAGTGCTCCTCAAAAAGTTTGAGGAAAATGCAGATGCATTGAGTGATAAGATCATTCTAGGATAGGACTTGAAAAATATATGCACTCTGTGTATAATGGCTAAGGTATGAACTGCATCCCGGGATTTCGATACTCCGACGAATCACTTAGATGCGGCAATTTATTTACAGGAGGCTTAATTATGCTTACAGCAGAACAGAAAAAAGAAATTATTGCACAGTATGCGGTACATGAAGGCGATACAGGATCTCCGGAGGTGCAGATCGCTATCCTCTCCAAGAGAATCGCTCTTCTCACTGAACACCTGAAAGAACACAAGAAAGATCATCATTCCCGCCGCGGATTGCTGAAACTGGTCGGGCAGCGCAGAAACATGCTTGACTACCTTCGCCGCAGTGATATTGAAAGATACAGAATGCTTGGTGAAAAACTGGGTCTGCGCCTGAAATAAGGTGAAAAGAAAAGGAAATGACAGTAGAAAATTCTGCTGTCGTTTTTTTATGGAACTTTCGACTGTGTGTGGAGTGCAGAAAGAAAATTTATTTGATTTAGAATCTTATTAAGCATTTTATTTTAATGTATTTAAGTGCTACAATTCTACCTCCGATTGTAGCCTTTGATAGAATAAGAATACAAAATGTGCCAATTAGTCACACTATTGGCACACAGTTGTTCTTATTTCTTGTTTATTAAGTTATTTATAAGGGAGGCAGCTTTTTTGTCTTCTTCCTGTACCGCATGGGTGTACCTATTGAGCGTTATAGAGACATCACTGTGTCCTAAGCGGGCACTTACTGTCTTTGGATTGATACCCTTAGCTATTAACCAGGTGGCATTGGTGTGCCGTAGGTCATGAAAGCGCATATGGAGCCCTAAGGACTCACTAAGGTGCTTAAAGGCCACAGAAATAGCTGTAGGGGCAAAATAAGACCCAATAGCATTTGGGAAGACAACAATATCATGTTTTTTATAAGTAAGCAGTGTTTTGATGGTTTGAGCATCTACTGCTACTGTTCTTTGTGCCTGCTGTGTCTTAGGTGTTTGTATAGAGGTGTCTGAAGCAATAGAGCGGTGGATAGTAATTGTATTATTAACTGTGTCTATATCCGACCAGTGAAGACCTAAGACTTCACCACGTCTAAAGCCACATTCTAAGCACAAGAGGATAATAGGGTACCAAGGGATGCCTGTATGTACCTTCATGTTCTTAACTGAATTTAGTAATAGCTGTGCTTCATCAATTGTTAAAGGTACTATTTCTTTTTGTCTTGTTTTTATATTTTCAGACAAAGATACAGGATTAGTAAAGATAAGCTCTTCTGCTATTGCTGTCTGAAATATCATACTTAAGACAGTCCGATAGACATTTGTAGTAGCACTGCTATAGTTTTTATGCTGAATAAGAAAAGTATTTATATCCTTTGTCTTAATATCCTTCAGGGGTGTCTGATGAAAGAAGGGTATAAAATGCTTATTTATATAATGAACGTAAGATTTATATGTTGTACTTTTTACTTTACCTTCTTTGATTTCTAAGAAGTGATTACAGTAAATATTAAAAGGAGTCATGCTATTAATGCTAAGAATACCTTTTTCTTTTTCATATTGGTATTGTTGCATTAGTTTGATGACTTCTCTTTTGTCTGTACCTGTGAAGGTCTTCCTGATACGTTTTTGTGTCTGGGGGTCTCTACCGAGGTCTAAGAAGCCTCTATAGTGTCCCTTTTTGTACTCAATGATACTACCTTCACCTTTTGGTCTTCGTTGATGTTTCATTATGGTCTCCTTTAGGGGGCACAAAAATAAAAATATGTAAAAATTGTGAAATGTGGGTTAATGAATTACAAAATATAAAAATACCCCCATATGTCCCTAATTGTACCATATGTCCCATATAGTAATAATAAAGTAAATCAGATACATATAGTGCATAGTGTGCCCAAGGTGTGACTATAACGAAACAATAAACAATCTATAACGTCTTTAATATACCTATAGGTGTATAGAGTATACCTGGTGTGTACCATAATGTCTCATTTTGTTTCCTTTTTGTTAGTCTTTATGGGACTTAATGGGGACAATAAGGAAGCAATAAGGGGACATATAGAGTAGAAGTTATATATGTGTCTATTCATAATAAATATGTTATAGATATTTTATCTGTTAGATATCGAACAATATGTTCATTAATGTACTTATTGTCCTTAAATGTCTCTAAATGTATCTAAACATTACACAAAGAGCCATAAAGACACATAAAGAGAGCAGCTACAAAGAAACAAAAAGAGACAATAAGTAAGTTATTTTATACTTATTGTCAACCATAATGGCTCTAAAAGTGTACATATTGCTACTTATCGTCACAATTAGATGTGTAATAGTTATTAGTCGTTGTCACATTATTACTATTACGATTATGTCTATTGCTATGTATCTTGATTGTGTCTTGCTCATTAAGTAAAAACTCATGCATTAATGCTCTTAATAGTGACGAGCTATCATAATCATTAATATCGCAATAGCTCTGAAATGCCGCTTTTTCCGCTGGTGTCAATCGTACTGTTAATGTTGCGGTACGCTTTTCTGCCCGTGCTTGTTCTTTGATTTTTTCAGTATCCATCGTATTTTTCCTTTCTTATAAATAAAAACTATACCGTCATATAGAAATCAATAATTAGACAATGTGTTACATCATGTGATACAGTGCGATTAGCAAAAAGTAACACGGTACATTGATAACCGCATAGCTAATTATGTATGACGATATAGTTATACATGTATTATAACATGTCATATATATGGCTGCAAGGGCCACTATAAATAGTGACAGTATCTATAGTGCTTGCAGTAATCGTCAGCGTGGGGGCGTCAGACGCACGCTAAAAGTTGCAATGATTATGCAACAGAGTCGATAAAAACGACTGCTAAAAAAAAAATAATGCTGGATTTTAAAGAGATAAACGTTTCAATATGCGGAGGGAAACAACCATGAAAAATAAAAGAAAATATTATGCGGAACACTGCTTATATGGTGTAAACACAAGCTATGACAGCTTTAATCGTCAAGCATATTCATTTTTTGCTTTTGACAGTAAAAAAGAAAGGGATGCATGGGTAGACAATAATGCTTACGACCTCACGGGAAAACTGGTTGCGGCACCTACAAAGTTAAAAAATGTAAGGTACTGCATGGGACGCAATTTTATCGTGTGCGGTAATGTCGTTATACGGCATCTCGATGATTTATATGCTTAAAAGATTGAAGGTGAATTAAATATGAAAATTATCAAATTACATAGGCAAGATTTCTCACCAGAGACTGTAAAAGAAAAACTACAGTCTCTTTTAAATTGTGCCGATTGGGACTTTATAGAGACTACATCGGCATTCGGTAATACAAGACGTATCCGTAGGATACAGCTTGCACTGCTATTAAAAAAGAATTGCCGTATTCACAATACGGTTTATTAAAATCAAGGGGGAAAAATAAAATGTTTATAGTTGAAAATATGGAAAGCCCACGGTCGGGACGACCAGTTGCTAATCAGTTTAAGATAGTTATGAATACAGCCGTGGGGCGTGTTGTCTTATTTCAGTCTTACGATACACCAATTGCAATGTTAATAATCTGCCCAATACACGGCGCAGCTTATTATATCGCTACAAATGAATATTTTTCTGTGACAACATCTAAATATCAAAAGATATTTTATGAAAAGCACAAAACATACGTAACACATCAGTACAGCGTGTCTAATTTTTCAGAATGGCTGGAGGCAACACATAATCCAGCACTGTTTAATGCTTTATTGTTACAAGAAAGGGAAAAGCAGGGGGCAAACACAAAATGAAAACAAAGACAACGCAAGTATTTATGGCAATGCAAGTATTTATAATGAGGTGCAAGTATACGGGGATGCACGTATTTTTTGGTGAGGCGCAACTATATGACTGCTACCCTGTTTGTGGCCATGCAGCCATAGGTGGCTCCGCATGTATTTCTGATGATGCATACATAATGCATATTGTCACTATTACTGGTAATACCAGAATAGGTAAAAATGCCCTTATTTTTAACAATACTGATTTCTTTACTATAGAGGGACAGTTAGGCTCTTATTTTCGATATACAACATTCTTTAAAGATAATCATGACAATATATTTGTTGCATGTGGTTGTTTTAGGGGCACTATTAAGGAATTTAGACGGGCAGTAAAAGAAAAACATGGTACAACATCTAAACAGGCACGGGCTTATCAAGCCGCCGCTGATTTAGCAGAAATACAACTCTATCAAAATGTACCCACGCAAGATATATAAAAACGGACTTGTAATTACTAAGGCACAGTTAGATAAAAGCTACTGTGCTTTTTTAATTGCAGAAGTGCTACATGGGGCTACATGCTACTTAATGTTTCCTAATGGCACATTTTATGTTCTTGAGCGCCCTTCATGTACCTACATTACCCTTACCGACACCAAACCACCATATACACAATTTCATATTTTCGTTGAAGACACCAAAGCTATTGAAAGTGTCTTATGCAAAGCCAGTTTCATTATATGCAAGTAGCCCCTTTATGTCACCATAAGGGGGCTTTTTGTTTGCCCTAAAACGGAGGTAAAAAGAATGTTTCCAATCGATAGAGATACTTTAGAAACCTACATTGCAATAGGAATGTTTCATGGGCTATGTCTTGCTGTGTCTTTATTCATAGCATGGTTTTTATTTTGGTTAATCGGGGGGTGCAAGTGATGGAAGACATTGAACAGAGCCCATTATTTTTAGAAGAGCTTGAAATAGAGTACCAATTCAAGCATCAAGCAGAAGAACAGCTTAAAAAGCACTTGCAAGAAAAGACACAAGCAGGCAAGGCCATAGAGACACCAATAGGCCGTGGCTTAATTGAGTACCTTTATGATACCTTAGCGGCTAACATTGAGGCGTTCTTAAAGTATCAAGAAGAGCCAAAAGGGGGCGTTAAGGCGGCATACTATCCATTGGTCATGTGGTTGCTGAATATCTATAAAGACAATAGACAAGATTTAATTACCCTTTTGTCTTTGGCTACAATCACAGAAGCAGTCAATGCAGCACACACAACATTATCACTATCAAGCACCTGTCAGAATATACAGCAGGACGTCTTAGAAGAAGCACAGCTACAAGCTTTTTTACAAGAAAACAAAGAAAAAGAGCTAAATACTTTAGTAGGACTATCAAGGCGAAGAAGTAATTTTTATAGACGTTATTTTATAAAAAATGTCATGAACCAGACAAATTGGAAAGAAAAGCAATGGCCCCTAAAAGAAACACTACTCTTTGGTGCAAAACTATTAGAAATATGCATGGAGGGTACAGATTTATTCAGTACCCATTATTGTACAAATTTCAGGGGCAAAGGTGTTGAGTGCATAGAACCTACCGCGGCTTTTCATAAGATATGGAATGCAAATACTCATTATTTATTATCAAGAGCCTATCAATCTTGTCCAATGATTATGACACCAGCACCATGGAAGTCAGATTTAACAGGCGGTTATTATGGTGAATTGAATGCTATTCATGGCTTTATTCGTACAGAGCGCTACCATACACAGGATAGACAAAATAATTTCTTTTTTAAGCAATATAAAGAGCAAGTAAAAGCCGCTGATTTAAGTAATGTCTTAAATGCTGTAAATAGCATCCAGCAGACATCATGGATTATTAACTCTAAGGTGTTGAGAGTAGCAGAACAGCTTGTTAATCAAGGGGGAGACATAGCAGGATTACCACAAATGGAGCCCTTTTCAAGGCTACCAACGCTTGAAAATCCATCACCAGAAGAGCTCAAGAGACACAAAAAAGCCGCTAAACTTCTGTATGAAAAAGAAGCCAGCAGGCGGGGAAAAGCCCTAAGGGTACACATCAACTTACGGACAGCACAACGGTTTGAACAATATGACAAAATTTACTTTCCACACAACATAGACTTTCGAGGGCGTATCTATCCGATACCGTCTTTTAGCCCACAAGGCGATGAACTGAATAAAGGGTTGCTGTTATTTGCAGAACCAGAACCACTGGAAAATGATGAAGACATCCAGTGGTTTTTTATTGCAGGTGCTGAATTTGCGGGGGTAGACAAGGTGTCTTTTTCTGATTGTGTCTCTTGGGTAGAAAACAATAAAAGCAACATTTTGGACACTGCTGCCCAACCATTAGACATGGTGGACTGGTGGGGTAGCTTAGATGCCCCTTTTGAGTTTTTAGCATGGTGTTTTGAGTACCAAAAGCTCCAGAAGTACCTTGAAGAACATAATGGGCACGCTAAAGGTTTCATTACAGGTATATCGATAGCTTTCGATGGAACCTGTAGCGGCCTACAACATTTTTCAGCCATCCTTAGAGACCCTATCGGAGCCAAAGAGGTCAACTTAGCGCCTGGAGACAAACCAAATGACATCTATCAGACCGTAGCAGACAAAGTTAATTGTGTCTTAGAGCGGGATGCAAAGACAGGCACAGGAGACACCACCGATGGGGATAAAATCAAGTACGGTACAAAGACTCTTGCACAGGGCTGGTTGTCCTTTGGTGTCAACAGAAAGGTAACAAAAAGGCCCGTTATGACCCTTGCTTATGGTGCCAAACAGTTTGGTTTCAGAGACCAGATACTGGAAGACACAATTATTTCTCATATAGGTGAGGGGCTATTTACGGCGGATAATGCTAACCAGTATGCAGGATACATGGCCAAGCTGATATGGCAAGCAGTACAGACCACGGTTGTTAAGGCTGTAGAAGGTATGGAATGGTTACAACAGGTGGCACGTATGGTCACTAAGAACGGTGAAGTCATACAATGGACAACACCTATGGGCTTTATTGTTCAGCAACCATATATGGTTTATAACATAAGAACATATAAGATGCGCTTTTTACACATCATGAAACGTTTTTATGATATAGAAGTCACGGGTACAGTGGATAGACGCAAGCAGTCACAGGCTATAGCCCCTAATTTCATCCACAGTATGGATGCCAGCCACCTACAGATGACCGTAAATAGGGCAGCAGAAGCAAAAATAACTAACTTTGCAATGATACATGATAGTTATGGGACAACCCTTGCCAAAGCAGGTTTATTGTTCCGTCTAATTCGAGAGTGTTTTGTAGAGATGTATACAAATAATGATGTTTTAACAGCTTTTGAAAGAGACTTAAGCCCATTTATTGTAGGTAATCAGAAACTATCACCACAACCGACCAAAGGTACCTTCAATATCAATCAGGTAAAAGAAAGTTTATATGCTTTTCATTAATAGAAGATGGAGGAAAATAAAAATGATAATTGATTGTCTGTCTTTATGCTTATTAAATTTTATGGGTGGTTATTTAGTAATCACCAATCCAGAGTTTTTCTATTACTTATCTCTACCTTTTGTCATTACTAATCTATGTCTTTTATATTTAATAATAGTAAAGGAGTAATTTAAAATGTTATTTATATACAGAAATCCCCCTGAAACCACACTTATATTTGCTTTACTTATTCAGCTTATTCCTATTTTTCTTATTTTTATTATTATGCCTTTATGGATAAATGCCACAATAGATTTTGAAGAAGAAAAGAAAGAAAAATAACTTGCAATTCATTCCTAAATATAGGGGTGATTGTAGCACTTATATACAAAATGGTGATTGTAGCACTTATTAGAAGAAAGAGAAAGAAAAACATAATGTAACATAAAGGTACATAATGTAACAATAAGGATACTAAATGTTTCACTAAATGTTTATTATTATTGTTTAACTAAATGTATAACTTATATGTTTAACAATTAATTACCTATATGTAACCTATATGATACATAAATGTAACAGATACTTTGTGTCTTTAAAAACAAAACACAGCATGTTGTGCACACACACACACACACCAAAAATTTTGATTGTAGCACTTATTAGAAGAAAGAACCGTTTTTCTTCTATTTTTTTTTGTACGGAGGTAGATAAAAATGATAAGTGACAAAGAAGCAAGGCAGTACATTTTGCAGCAACTTTATGATGAAGGCTATAGGTACCTTGCAAGAGATGAAAGCGCTTTCCTTTATGCACATAAGAATAGACCAAGAAAGAAGCAAAATATATGGGACGGCTTGGGTTGTGTTAATTCCTGTATACGCATATACAGTTTCTCATGTTTTAAGGACATAAAGTGGGTTGATAGTGAACCCCTTGATATTGGAAAAGAGTTGGGCATTATTGATTGGACAAAGGTGCCAAAAGACACAAAAGTGCTTGTATGGGATGGGGAAGGTACATTAAAAAATAAAAGGTATTTTTCACATTATGAGGCATCCGCCACTAATTTTCCTTTTAGAGTTTATTGTGATGGGGCTACATCATGGTCTAATACAGACGAGACTGTTGGTTATCAATGCTGTGAACTCTTTAAGGATGATGATGAAGAGGAAGAGGAGGGGGAACACAATCATGACTAAATGTACCCCAGAAGAAATTCAGGAGCTTATAGGGCTCTATGAGGATGCTTTAGCGGATGACCTTAATTACTATGAGGACAAGTGTGAAACACCTATTGAGCTTAGTGTCAACATGATGGAAGCCATCCAGGACTACATGGAAGAACTGGAAGATAAGCTTATTACATTGCTGTTTGAGGGCAGAAGAGCTTATAAGAAAAAGTTTAAATTGGTTATAGTTATTTAATTCGGACGAACAGGGGGCTCCTATTGGCCTGTACAGAAAAACCGATAAAGGAAAAGGATAGCGTATGCTGGAGAGTAGATAAAGAGGCGTGCCCGATACAAGATTATCATTTATTTAAGGAGATTTGTGTTTTGAATACGAAGCCCTTTAACATTGAAGAGTTTCTTAACGGGAGGGGGTTTTTATAAATGACTAAGTGTACAGTAGAGGACATACGTGCTCTTATTGAGATATTGGAGGATGACCTTTTTGATGACTTGCTGAACCATGTAAGTCATGCACAGACCACTTCAGACATTGTAGATGGCATGGAAGAGAGCATATGGGCACAGGGTGATAAGCTTTCTGAAAAGCTAATGCTCTTATTATTTCCAAGTGAGAAAGGAGGGAGTACGTGACATTAAAAGCAAACGATAGGGTGATAGTGACCAGACCAGATGGCACCATATTTAAGGGTGTCTTTGCGTTCAGCACTGGCAAGAATTGTCTTGTTTATGTACGTGAAGGTACGTTTAAAGGCTTAGTAACCGTCTGTGAAAGCAGGGTAATAAAGGAGGCGGAAGAAGAAGAATGAGTAAAGTGGATGCATATAATCCCGCTTACTATGCCAGCATGCCTGTACAGCCCATTATGGTTATGCATGCTTGTCTGACAAAAGAAGAGTTTATTGGTTATTTACGGGGGTGTCTTATCAAGTATCAGATGCGCAGGGGGCGTAAAGAAGATGTTGAAGACACCGATAAGAAGATTTTGAGGTACAAAAAGTGGCTCAATGAAATGTCAAGAAACGGGGGTGTGACAGTATGAACCTAAAAGGATTGCTTGAACGTGTCATTGATTTGGGTGGTTACATTAATCCAGAAGACCCTGTGTACTTTACGAATGAAAAGGGAAAGGACATGAAGGTAATGAGCTCTTTTAGGGTTTCAAGCGGACACGGCTTAGTTAAAAACGGGGTATATTTTGTAGTAAAGGAAGTAGAGGATGTTACCAACACTAAAAATAAAGAAACTGTATGAAGGGGCTGTCATTCCAGAGCACAAAAATAAACAGACAGGGTGGCTGCCACTTACTATTGATGAAGATGTAGTCATTTTTAGCCAGGATATTTGTGAAGTGCATACAGGCATTGCCGTTCAGATACCTGCTGGATACCATGGTGAAATTCACACCACGTCTTATTTAGGGCAGCACGGGATTAACTTGGCTAACAGTACAAAAATAATTGATGAAACGTACATGGGTGAGGTGTGTTTACTGCTAAGAAACAGCGGGGCAGACGCTTGTCACCTGAAAAAGGGGCAAGTAATTGCTAAATTGGGTCTTATAAAAGACCCTGTTTTTAATATGTCCGTTGTGGATACATTTAACAATGAAGAAGTTATGGAGGATGAAGATTAACATTATGACAAAGACAGAATATACAAAAATTGTTACCAAAGCTGGTGAAGCTTTTTATGCACATTTAAGAGAACCCGAAACATATGAAGGAAAGGAACAGGGTTACAGCATCCAGCTGAAGCTGAATAAAGAAGATACCGATGAATTGATGGGTCAGATTGAAGCGGAACTGGAAAAAGCAAAATCAGAAATGAAGCTGAAGCCAGGCCGTAAATGGTCTAAAGAACCCTTCATGGGCTTTAAAACAGACAAAGATGGCGATATTGTCTTTAAATTTAAGGTACCGTCTACAATTAAGACCCGTTCAGGAGAAGAACTGCCGAGAACTATTGGTGTCTTTGATGCCGCAGGGAACCCGATTAAGGGAGACAATATTGGGAACGGCTCTACTGTAAAGGTTGCAGCAACATTGATACCATTTCACGTCTCTAATGCAGTCAATGGTGTCTCTTTGCGGCTGAATGCCGTTCAGGTGCTTAACCTTATCGAATATGGCCAGGGGGGCTCTGCTAAGTCCTATGGCTTTGGTGAAGAAGATGGTTATGTCTGTGAGGAAAACACTGTGTCCGCAGACGAAGATAATGAGGAATTGGTTGAAGGGGATTTTTAAAAGGTGAGACGTTTTTCACGAAGAGGTGGGTGGTCTAATCACATCAACAGGGGTTACAGGTCAGGGTTAGAAGACAATGTGGCCTTGCAGTTACAGGATGCTAAAATCAAAGTAGAGTATGAAAAATATACGATAGATTATAGCATTCCAGAGCAGGTGCACCATTACACACCCGACTTTGTGCTGCCTAATGGTGTCATAGTGGAAACTAAAGGCATCTTTGATGTAGAAGACCGTAAGAAGCACATTTTAATCAAGCAGCAGCATCCGAATTTAGACATTCGGTTTGTCTTTTCATCAGCTGGAACAAAAATATACAAAGGCAGCCCTACGTCTTATGCTGACTGGTGTAAGAAACATGGGTTCAAATATGCTACAAAATGGATTCCAGAAGAATGGTGGAAAGAAGATAAAAAAGATACAGGAGGCCTCATCATGAAAAATAAAAAGTAAATAAAATGGGTAAATACGTAAAATATTTAAAGCGAGAACAGACAGATTGTCTGATAATTGATAAGAGGGATGTAGAAGATAAGTCCTTACAAGAGATGTACTGTGAAATGAAAAGAAATGCACGTTTTGACACGGGCTACCACTTCATTATTCACAGGAACGGTAGTGTAGAAGAAGACCATACTGCTGATGAGGTGGCGGGTATTCAGTTTAAGAAAAAAGCGACTGGCATTGCACTCTTAATTCCAACGGTTAGGGGGAAAATGACGGCCGCACAGACAAAAGCCTTTAAGGCAATAGTAGCAAAATTAAAAGAGACCTATCAGGGGGTGACACAATCCTATCCCACATTTACTGATGGGTCTCTTTTAGCTATGGAGGGGTGAGAAAAATCGGTGAAATCATTAAAGCACATCTTCCTTGTCCCGATTGTGGAAGTCATGATGCTTTAGCCCTTTATGATGATGGGCACACTTATTGTTATTCGTGTCATGCAACACATCATGAAACACAACTTAAAGAAAAGGGTGCTCTGTATGACATAGAAGACTGGCCGACTGTCCCATTAAAAAAGCGGGGAATTAACGAAAAGACATGCAGGTTATATTCGTATAAAGCAGGATTGCATAATGGACAGCCCATTCAGATAGCTTGTTATTTTAATGATAATGGTGTCTGTGTGGGACAAAAGGTACGGTATCCAGATAAGAGGTTTACCACACTGGGGAAGATAAGTAACCGTTTCTTTGGACAGCATTTATGGCCAGGGGGCGGGGGAAAGAAGCTGGTAGTGACAGAAGGTGAGATTGATTGCCTTACTGTGTCACAGCTGAATGGTAATAAGTACCCCGTTGTATCTATTCCTAATGGTGTCTCCTCTGCTAAGCGGGTCTTTAAAGAGAACATGGATTGGCTTAATTCCTTTGAACAGGTTATTGTCATGTTTGATATGGATGAGCCAGGACGAAAGGCTGTAAAGGATGTTGAGGGCTTATTGCAGCCTAATAAACTTTATGTAGCCACATTGCCCCTTAAAGACCCTAATGAGTGCCTTTTGGCTGGCAGAGGACAAGAAGTTATCAAAGCTATCTGGAATGCCAAAAAGTACACCCCAGACGGCATTGTGAATGGTGCTGACCTGTGGGAAGAAGTAAGTAAGCAGGAAGATACAGAGCAGGGCTTTATGTTTCCTTGGGACATCCCGCTGAATAAGATGACCTGTGGTTTGAGAAAAGGTGAATTAACTGTCTTAACGGCGGGGACAGGTGTAGGCAAGACAACGTTCGTGAGACAGGTTGCTTACGATTTGGGTGTCACAAAGGGCCTTAAAGTGGGCTTATTGATGCTTGAAGAGAACGTAAAGCGCACCGCCCGTGGTTTGATGTCTATTGCAGCATCTAAGCGGTTATACATGAATAGGCAGGGTGTCTCCGAAGAAGAGTACAAGCAGGCCTTTGATAAGACATTAGGGACTGGACACTTTATTCTATACGAGCATTTTGGTTCCTTAGATGGTGATAACTTGTTAAGCAAGATAAGATATATGGCTGTAGGAGAGCAGTGTGATTTTATTATCCTTGACCACATATCTATTGCTGTGTCTGGTTTGGAAGGTGACAACGAGCGAAAGCTAATTGATATTCTGATGACACAGTTACGCTCTTTAGCCGAAGAGACGGGAGTAGGTCTGATTGTAATTTCGCACCTGAAGCGTATTGATGGCATGTCTCACGAAGAAGGAGCAGCAACCTCCCTTTCGCAGTTGCGGGGGTCTGGCGCTATTGCACAACTGTCCGATACAGTCATTGGCTTAGAGAGAAATCAGCAGGCAGATGGGGAACAAAGAAATAGGGTCCGTATTCGTGTCTTAAAAAACCGCTGGACAGGAGAGACAGGGATTGCGGGTTATCTCTTTTATAACAAGGCTACAGACCACTTGGAAGAAACCGAACCCCTATCAGTAGAAGAAAGAGAGGAGGCAGAAGAGGATGGTAGTCCTTTTTGATTGACAATGCTTTTATTTGATATTGAAAGCAATGGGCTGTTAGAGGATATGACAGTTATCCATTGTCTATGCATCTCTGATGGACACAAAAATATTGTTCGTTATGGGCCAGACGCCGTGGAAAGGGGCATTAAAAGGTTGCACAATGCCATTCGGTCTGGAGAAGGAATATGCGGACATAACATCATAAATTTTGATATTCCCGCCATTCAAAAGCTTTACCCTTGGTTCTCTATTGATAGGGCCCAGCGAAAGAATATTGTAGACACCTTGGTAATGGCACGCTTGATATATTCCAATATTGGTGAGTCTGATTATGGCCGATATCGGGCGGGTAAGTTGCCAGGAACATTGATTGGGTCTCATAAGCTGGCTGCTTGGGGTTACCGTTTAGGTGTCCTAAAAGGTACCTATGCGGAAGACACAGAGGATGCTTGGGCTGTCTTTAATGAAGAAATGCTGGACTACAACGAACAGGATGTTGTTGTCACAGAGTGTCTTTATGATAAGCTGCTGGAACAGAAATATTCACAGACAGCTATAGAGCTTGAGCATAAAATAGCGTGGCTTATGGCGCAGCAGGAACGCAATGGTTTCCCATTTGATGTACAGGGGGCTATAAAACTGGAAGGTGTCTTACGTGCCAGAGCAGCAGCACTGGACGAGGAAATACGAAAGATGGTACCCCCTATTCCTGATAAGGTCTTTATTCCAAAAAGGGATAATAAGACCCTTGGATACGTGAAGGGTGTCCCTATTCAGCGTTATAAAGAGTTTAACCCAAACAGCAGACAGCAGATTGAATTTATTATTTGCAAACACTATGGGTATTTACCAGACAATGTGGAACTCTATGCGGAAGATGGGCGCCTTAAGATGGATGAGCAGACCTTTAAGTATCTAAAGGGTGACAAAAAGGCCCCTAAAGAAGTACAGGTGCTTGCTCCTTTATTAGAAGAACAGCTGATGATTTCAAAGCGTTTAGGGCAGTTAGCAGACGGCAGTCAGGCATGGCTGTCTCATGTGAAAGCTGATGGGCGCATTCATGGGCGTGTTAATCCTAATGGGGCAGTAACAGGAAGAGCAACACATTCATCCCCCAATGTTGCCCAGGTGCCACATAATGGTGCTCCTTATGGCAAAGAATGCAGGGCGCTATTTGGTGTACCAAAGGGGTGGATACAGGCGGGGATAGACGCATGTGGTTTAGAGCTACGGTGTCTTTCCCATTTTTTATACCCCTATGATGAGGGTAAGTATGCTTATGAAGTTGTCCACGGTGACATACACACAGCGAACCAGAAAGCAGCGGGTCTTGAAAAGAGAGATACGGCGAAAACATTTATTTATGCCTATTTGTATGGGGCTGGGGATGCTAAGATTGGCAAGATTGTTGGGGGTGATGCTACAGAAGGTAAGCGCCTGAAAAAGAAGTTTTTGGCAGCAACACCCGCCATTAAGAACCTTAGAAAGGCTATTGAGGGTGTCTTAGTTAAAGAGACCTATCACGGCAAGATTACCAGATGGAAGCGTCATTATCTAAAAGGTTTAGATGGTCGACTATTGCATGTACGGTCTATTCATTCTGCTTTAAATCTTCTGCTCCAAAGTGCAGGGGCACTGGTCTGTAAGTATTGGATAGTACGGACAGAAGAGCGACTGCTGGACAGAGGATTAAAACATGGCTGGGAAGGTGATTTTGCACTGATGGCTTGGATACATGATGAGCAGCAGGTGGCTTGCCGAACCAGGCAAATAGCAGAGATAGTTGTACAGGAAGCACAGCTTGCGATGAGAGATACGCAGGCGTTTTTTAATTTTAGATGTCAGCTGGATACAGAAGGCATTATAGGTCATAACTGGGAGGAGTGTCATTAAGATGAGAAGTGAAGATGTTAAAGTGGGACAAAGGGTACGTTATACGGGAAGTATTAAGTGTGTAATAGGTCATGTAGGTACCTGTATGTATAAAGCACCAGATGGCTGGATTGCAGTTGAGTTTGATATAAGGCATTATGATTTACATACGTGTGACGGACACTGTAAAGAAGACCATGGATGGTGGTGTAAGCCAGTATTTCTGGAACCTGTAGAAGAAGCGGTAATTGATAATAGCACCCCATGTGCACCGCTACCTGTAGAGGAGACAGCGAACGATAGGGGGGTGTCAAATAACCAGGTAGATGTGCACATAGCAAGACTGGAGGATGTTGTAGAAACATTTTTCACAATAGGTGTTTCAAGACAGGATATGCTTGAGTTATTTAATGATATAAGCAAGAAGCATTTTTCAGAAAAACAGCTTCGGGATAGAATTGCAAAAATAAAAGACAAGGTAACAAAATGTCAGAACTAATACAGTTTTTAAAAGAGGTTCATATGCGTTCTCCAGCATTGCAGAGTGATTTTGCCAGGGAGAACGCCTTTTTTATTGCCGAGGCAGCATCACGGGGGCTAATCTCTTCTGTCATTGAAAACACAGCCTGTAATTATTGGACAGTAACAGAAAAGGGGTTATCCCTGATGTCTTATGGCGGAGGGGGTGGCTCTTTACGCTTACACTGATTTTTGATGCGGACATGCTTGTTTTTGAAAGCGCTTCCAGCGTAGAGACACCTGTCAACTGGGGTGGAGACCTATGGACACTTCATGCTAACGCATCGGACGCAGAAGCCCAATTTGAGGACAGGGTGTCCCTTATTGTGGACAAAGTGTTAAACCATATGGACTATGAAGGTGAATATGGTCTAATTATGTGTTTTTCAGACCCAAAGCAGAATTTTCGAAAAGAAGTCTTGAGTACCTACAAAGGGAACCGTGCTGGGAAGCTAAAGCCTGTTTGTTATGGGGCAGTACGCCAGTGGGTAGAAGACAGATATGATTGTGTCTCTTATCCGACCCTGGAAGCGGATGATTGCGTGGGGCTCCTTGCTGATAGGTATAGGGGGCATGAAGTACACATTTCGGGCGATAAAGATTTCAAGACAATCCCTGGACTCTTTTTTGATTTTTTGCATGATGCGTGGTTTGAGATTTCAGAAGAGCAGGCTTATAAGAATTTTTTAGCACAGGTCATGATAGGAGATGCTGCCGATAACTATAAGGGATGTCCTGGTATAGGCCCAAAGACAGCAGATAAAGTTTTAGAAAAATATGGGGTGGTCTGGAAGACAGTTGTTGACCAATTTAAAAAGGCTGGGTTGTCTGAAGGAGAAGCACTCCAGCAAGCACGGGTGGCACATATTCTAAACAAAGAGGAGGAGTATGACGTATGCAAGTACAAGGTTACGTTGTGGAACCCGAACTAACGGTCTACATGGTGAAACCAAAAGACACCACATATATTTATCAGGCACTGCATGCTTTTACAGAATGTGCAATGAAAAATAAATACTGTGCACAGTTTTATTCTGAAAAGAGCGCTGAAGAAGCTATGAGGGTTATGGCAGTAATGCGGTGTCTGGCAGCCTTCCTATATAAGGGAGACGTTGTGGGGTATGTGGGGTATACCATTGAGAACCCATGGTGGATGAGTCAAGAAGTTTTTAGAGAGCTTTTTGTCCTTTGTGTCAGCCCCAATTTTCATGGCTTTGGGCGTGTAGCTGCAAAGTGGATGGAAGAGACAGCAAAGTTAAATCATATACTACTCTTAGAAACCGCAGCTGCCCTTCCTGAAGACCCCCAGTTGGCAAAGAACCTGTATATGAAGAAGCAGGGGTTTACTTTAGAGTACCCCTCCTTTGTGAAGATTTTGAAAGAGGGTAAAAGATGACAATTAATGAGGAATTGAAAACCCCTTATGTTTCCCCACAGCTGATAGAGTATCTGGATGGTGTCTTTAATACCGAAGGTTTATTGTCTGGGTTTCCTCTTACCATGGACGCTGAACGGCAGATAGGGTACTTGCAAGGCATTGTGGCTGTAAAAGAGCATTTACGGTCTGTAGCTTTTGAAAAAGAAGAAGAGGAGGACTAATGTGCTTATGGTCTAAAGTGAGCATGCCAAAGATTAACACGGCAGGAAGAGACATTCTCCCGTATACACAGACAAAAGACCCCGACTCCCCTATCTTTGGTGGTAGTCAGGATTATAAGAAGAAAATACGGGGGGCACAGGAATTAAAGATTGATAGAGATGAAGACGATAATGACACCCGTGGGAATTATGGTACGGACTGGATTTTATAAAGCAGAAAGGAGACTTAATGGGTAGCGTAGGTAAAGCAATTGGAAAATTAGTAAAGCACGCTGTACGGGGTGTAGGTAAGGTTGTTGGTGGCGTTACTGGGGGGTTGTTTGGCAGACAGAAACAGCCAGATATTAATGTAGAACAGCCAGCACAGGCAGCCGCACCCGCAGCACAGGAAAGTGGTCAGACAGATGTCAACATTGACACAGCGGCCGATAAAAAGAAAAGAAAAGCAAAGGGCAAGAAAGGCCTGATGATTAATGCAGGCGCCAATGCTTCTGGTGGTACCACAGGGACAGGACTGAATATCTAATGGCAGAGACACAACGGACAGAAACAGCAAAAGCTCTTTATGAGCGCTTAGTGTCTGAAAGGTCTCCATATGTAACCAGGGCGGAAGAGTGTGCAAAGTATACGATACCCTCATTGTTTCCTAAAACGGGAGCAGGGGCGTCTACAACGTTTGACACACCATACCAGTCTGTAGGGGCACGAGGGGTAAATAATTTAGCATCAAAACTGATGTTAGCCTTATTTCCCCCTAATGCCCCCTTTTTTAGGTTGTCTCCAGGCCAGGAAGCACAAAAAGACCTGGAAGCAAAGCCTGAATTAAAGACGCGGGTAGAACAGGTACTAATGCAAAAGGAGCACCAGCTGGCTGACTATGGGGAGACACATCAGTACAGAGTGACCCTTGCTGAAGCCATAAAGGTACTTATTGTTACGGGGAATGACCTTTTGTTCCTTCCACCAAAAGAAGAGGGGATGAAGCTGTATAAACTCAATTCTTATGTGGTACAGCGTGATGCCTTAGGGAATGTTATTCAGCTTGTTACTTTAGATAAGATAGCCTATGCCGCCCTCCCAGATGACATTCAGTCCTTGGTGGACGAAAAGGGGCAGACAAAGAAGCCAGAAGATATCATTGAGGTTTACACACATGTTTACCGTGAAGATGATAAATTTTTGTCTTATCAGGAAGTAGATGGGCAGACAGTCCCTGGTTCAGACCAGTCTTTCCCATTATTAAAGACCCCGTGGATACCGTTGCGTATGGTAAAGGTAGATGGAGAGTCTTATGGACGGTCTTTCGTAGAAGAGTATTTAGGGGACTTGAAGTCTCTTGAAGGGCTTTCTAAGGCCATTGTGGAGACAGCAGCCATTGCGGCTAATGTTTTATTTTTGGTAAACCCTAACGGGATTACAAGGCCATATAAATTGTCTAAGGCACAGAGCGGTGAATTTGTACCAGGCAGAAAAGAAGACATTCACGCTTTACAGCTGGAGAAATATGCAGACTTGCAGGTAGTTAATGCTACCATTCAGAATATTGAGTCCAGGCTGTCTTATGCCTTTATGCTTAACAGTGCCGTGCAGCGGAATGGGGAGCGTGTTACTGCTGAAGAAATTCGCTATGTGGCATCCGAACTGGAAGACACCCTTGGTGGTGTCTATTCTATTTTGTCTCAAGAGCTCCAGTTGCCTTTGGTAAGGCGCATGTTGGCGCAACTGGCTGCAACAGGACAGATGCCTGATTTACCAGAAGACCTGGTAGAACCCACGATTACTACAGGGTTAGAAGCCCTTGGACGTGGACACGATTTAAATAAGCTGACAACATTTATGCAGCTGATTGCCCAGAACCCCGAACAGGCAAAAGCCATTAAGTGGAATGAAATGACCCTTATGGAAGCCAATGCACTTGGTTTGGATGTGTCTGGTTTAGTCAAGACTGAAGAAGAAATGCAGCAGGAATTACAACAACAGCAGATGGCCGAGATGGCTACAAGAGCAGCCCCACAGATGGCACAGGGGGTAATGAATAACGGACAGCAACAAGGAGGTTAAAAATGGATAATGACAATACCGTCCAGGTGACGGATAGTGGCAATGGGTCTCTTTATGGCCCTAATGCGGTCACAGGGGGCGTAGAAGATGCCCTTAAAGGACACGAAGATGTAGAAATAAAAACATCAGATACAAAGAATGTCTCCGTTAAAGAAACGGATGATGAAGGCAACAAGAAGGAAGTAAAAAAAGAAGCTGACAAAGAGGATACCAAAAAGTCTCCAAAAGGTGACAAAAAGGACCCTAAAGAGAAAACAGTCGAGCAGCGCATTACAGACCAGAAACAGGCAGAAGAAGATGTCATTAAAGACCTGACTGCTAAAGGGGTTGATTTTGATGGAATGTCTAAGGAGTATGAAGACAGTGGTGAATTGTCTGAAGACAGCTATAAAGCCCTGGAAAAAGCTGGATATCCGAAGAGTGTTGTGGATGCTTACATTGCTGGTCTGGAAGCAACGGTAACGGCATATAGGGATGCTGTCTTTGAAGCCGCAGGCGGTGAAGATGAATATGACCGCATTGTGGCCTATGTAGGTGGATTGTCTGATGCACAGATTAACGCATTTAATCATGCGATTGATGCAGGAGATGTGACACAGCTGTCCGTCATGTTTGAGGGGTATAAAGCACAAATGGAGCAGAAGTATGGTACAGCGAACCGTACTGTTCTGGGTGGTGGTAATTCTGGAAAGGCGCAGGAGGGATATGCATCGAAAGCAGAGATGGTAAAAGCAATGAGAGACCCCCGCTATACCAGAGATAAAGCCTACACAGAAGAAGTACAGCGCAAGACGATGCATTCAAACTTCATTGGCTAATACTATATTTATTTTGATTTAGGAGCATATTGCTCCTCTTTTTTATTGTAAAGGAGAATATTTAATTGCCGAACGTAACTGTAGCAGAACCTGGTAAAGTCCAGGGAGGGACAGACTCCCTTGAAATGTACCTGAAGGTATTTGCAGGGGAAACTATTACAGCTTTTGAGAGAGCTTCCGTAACTAATGGAAGACATATTTTGAGAACTATTTCCAGCGGTAAATCCGCACAGTTCCCTGTGTTTGGGCGGGCATCCGCTGACTACCTGAAACCTGGTAAGTCTCTGGATGATATTCGTAAGAACATTCCTGGGGCTGAAAAGAACATTCTGATTGATGGCCTTTTGACCACATCCCAGATGATTACGGACATTGATGAAGCCTTGAAGCACTATGATGTCCGCAGCGAATACTCCAGACAGATGGGTGAAGCCCTGGCGATGGCCGCAGATGGGGCTGTCCTTGCAGAAGCCGCTAAGATGGTGGTAGCTAACAAGGAGAACATCACTGGTCTAGGTAAAGGGGAGATTATGCAGCTGACCACAGCAGCAGACATCACAGAAGCCTTTGGTAAGGAACTGGTGTCTTCTCTTCTGAACGTTAAAGCGAAGATGTCCCAGAACTATGTTCCTGCATCTGACCGCTATGTGTTCATGACCCCTGTGGGCGTAAATGCCCTTGTTGCATCCCTTGTGGCCATTAATCGTGATTATGGGGCAGTAGCAACCATTACGGAAGGAAATGTCCTCCGTGTGGCTGGTTTTGATATCATTGAAACCCCGCACCTTACGGCTGGTGGTGCAGCAAAGAATGATGGAGTACTCCAGGGAGATGGCCATGTGTTCCCTGCCGCTTATGCAGCTAAGGCGGTTTACATTGCCATGCATCGTTCCGCAGTGGGCACCGTTAAGCTGAAAGACCTTGCACTGGAAAAAGCACGCCGTGCTGAATACCAGGCAGACATGCTTGTGGCATCCTATGCTATGGGGCATGGTGGTCTTCGTCCTGAAGCGGTCTTCATGGGCGCAACGAAGTAAGACACAGGTAACAGGAGGGAGCCTTAAATCCCTCCATTATAGGTCAGTAGTTTAATGGAAAAATGGTGGTCTCCAAAACCATAAGATGTGGGTTCAAGTCCTACCTGGCCTGCCATATTTAAAAGAAAAGGAGTAATAGATGACAGAATTAGATGCTGTAAATGAAATGTTAGGTGTCATTGGGGAACCCCCTGTGAACACATTGGAAGTGATTGAAAACGTTGATGTAGCAAATGCCTTGCGTATCTTACACAAGACAAGCCGCTATGTGCAGTCAAAGGGGTGGGCCTGGAATACATGGGCGTCTTATCTTTTTAATCCTGATGTTTATACAAAGAAAATCAGGTGGTCTGATAATATTTTATTTTTAGTAGGAACAGACGGAACTAAATATGTTCAACGGGGCGGTTATGTCTTTGATGTAGACAATCAAACAGATATTTTTGAACAGCCTATAGAAACTACTGTGATCCTTTATATTGACATAGCGAACCTTCTTGACCCTATTGCACACTATATTGTAGCTAAAGCATCCCGAAAGTTTCAAAATGAGACATTGGGGGATGACAGTTTAGACAATTCTTTAGGGGAAGCAGAACAGGAAGCATGGGTGGCATTGCAGGAATATGAGATGCAGATAGGTACCTACAATGCAAACAGAATGACCTATGTCCAGCAGTTACAGGGGAGGTAAGATGAGCAGAATATCACAGACAGTAAAGAACCTGGTAGCAGGTATTTCACAGCAGCCAGCCTTATTGCGTCTCCCTGAACAGTTAGAGACACAAGTAAATGGTTTTTCTACTGAAGCTTCTGGGCTACAGAAAAGACCACCTACATGCTATATTGCTGACTTAGGTGTCCCTTTTGCTAACCCAGAGCCTCTGGTACATATTGCAAACCGTGATGAAGATGAGCGGTATATGATGATATTTGATGGTACAGGGGTGTCTATTTATGACCTTCATGGTAACAAAAAGGTGGTCAAGTATGAGGGGAACGCACAGCAGTATTTGACGGTGTCTAAACCACGGACACAGTTGCGGCTGGTCACTATTGCGGATTATACGTTTATTGTTAATAGGAACTTTAAAGTGACAATGGGGGACAAAAAGGTGTCCTCAACATGGGATGACCATGCTTGTCTCATAAATATTAAATCAGGGCAATATGGGCGCACCTATACCATTTTTATTAATGGAGAAGATGTTGCGTCTTTTACAACACCTAATGGGGATAATGCAGAGGATGCAAAGAAGATAGACACCAATTTTATTCGAGACCGTTTAGCAGAAAAGGCCCGAGAAAAAGGGTGGCAGACACAGCTGGTAAACTCTGCATTTTACATGAGAAAAGAAGAGGTACATATAAATTCTTGTTCGTGTGATGATGGTTTTAACGGAAATGCTTTATTTGCTATTTTTCATTCGGTACAGAAGTTTACAAATTTACCAGTGACAGCTGTACAGGGATATACGGTGAAGGTTATTGGGAACAGCGGTTCTGATGCGGATGATTATTATGTATCATATGATGCGGTTGATAATGTATGGAAAGAATGTGCAAGACCTAGTATACTTGCTGGCTTTAATAATTCAACGATGCCACATACATTGGTCAGAAACGCAGATGGGTCTTTTACCATTAAAGAGGTTTCCTGGGATGAGCGAAAATCAGGTGATGATGACTCAAACCCTCTTCCCTCTTTTGTAAACAACAATATCAATGATATCTTTTTATTTAGAAACAGACTTGGTGTCTTGTCTGGGGAAAACGTTATTTTGTCACGCTCTGCCTCCTTCTTTGACTTTTGGGGGGCATCAGCAGTAGAAGTACAGGATACAGACCCCATTGATTTAGCGGTGTCTGATAACCAGGTGTCCATTTTGTACCATGCGGTACCCTTTTCAACAGACCTGGTGTTATTTTCACAAAATTCACAATTCATTTTGTCTGTAGATGGCGTCTTATCCCCACAGAATGCTTCCGTGCCACATACCACATCCTTTGCATGTGATGTGGCGGTTGCCCCAAAAACGGTGGGGAGACGCATTTACTTTATTGTAAAGAGAGCACTATACTCCAGCGTAAGAGAATACCATACAATGGATGACACCAGAGGGACTAAAGACGCACAAGATATTACATCACATGTACCATCGTTATTAAAGAATGGTATTTATGATATTTATTCTTGTGGTAATGAAAACATTGTATTATTGCCGTCTGTAGGGGACACATCAAAATTATATGTATATAAATTTCTTTTTGCAGATGATGAACGGTTACAGTCTTCTTGGTCTTATTGGGAGTTTGATAAAGCCGCTGTGTTAGGCGGGGGCTTTATTGGGTCTGAATTATACCTCTTATTAAATAGAGATAATCGATTATTTATGGAAAAGGTGATATTTACATATAACACAAAGGATTATGAAGATGAACCTTATAGGGTCTTTTTGGATAGAAAGGCAATTACTGCTCCCATTCCAGCAGCAAACTATGATGACATTAATCACCAGACTATTTTGCACCTTGGGGCTTCTTATAACCATGCTGTGCCTGATGGTACTTACTATGGCGTAGTAACCCCCGATAAGCACTATTTTGAGTTTTCCGCAGAAGACGTAAAGGCAGATAAATGTTACCTTCATGGGAACTATGTGGGACAAAAGGTGACAATAGGACAGGTTTACACTTTTAGAATTGATTTTTCTACTATTTACGTCAAACGTAAAACAGATGCAGGGGTTGTTGCTGATGATGAAGGACGCCTCCAGCTGACCAATGCAAAGATAAACTTTGAAGAGACAGGAGTATTTGAAGTTAAGGTGTCTCATAAAGACAACAGGGCAGACAATAAATATTATCATACAGGGCGTGTCTTAGGGCAGGCCGCAAACAAACTGGGCATCATTCCATTAGAGACAGGGGCGATGCTCTTTCCAATTATGTCTGTCAATTCAAATTGTATCATTTCAATTAGCTCCAGAGCACCCACTCCTGTTTCCTTAATGGAATGGACGTGGTCTGGAAATTATCAGAAAAGGACACACAGTATATGATAACTATTATGCCAGCAACAAAAGAACAGCTGCATTATTTTGCACAGCATATACGAAAAGCGGATGCTAAAGAGGTTTTTCATGCTACGGGGATTTATGATAGGACACACCTTTATGTCACTTTATGTCACTTAAAGGGTGTTATGGCTGTTACATTATCTGATGGTTCTTTACTGGGTATTGGTGGAATAGAACCACTGAATGAAGACACAGCAAAAGTATGGTTATTGCTGACTACCAATGTAGAGAAGCATAAAATAGAATTTATCAGGTGGTCTAAGAAGTTTAAAGAGGTTCTTTTACAGAACTACAGAGTAATTACAAATGTGGTGTGGTTATGCAATTATACACATGTTGTCTATTTGAATTACTTAGGGGTTCGTTGGAGACGCTTAAAGGGCAATTGGGGCATATTTACTATTACACGAGAAGAGAAGGTGAAAGATACAGATGTGCACATGGGCAGTCGCAGGACAGATGGCCTTACAAGCCTGGGGGATACGACAAAGAAATAAAGCAGCCGCACAGGCAGCCAACATGAAGATGACAGGTGCCGTGCAGGAAATGAATTATGCTTTTCAAAACTATGAACAGGAAAGGCGAGACTCTTATGAGGCGGCTGTGAATGACATTATAAAAACACGAATTAATCAAATGCAATTAAATTCTTCTGTCCAGGCAGCTATTGCAGAAGGCATGGCTGGGGGTGGAAGGACAGCTGACCGTCTGATTAGGGCGGGGGAAGCAGACACAGCCAGAGCCGTTGGGTCTATTCAGGATAACTATAGCCGCAAGAGTAATGAGATTGACTTGAATAAAGAAACCACCGCTTTGTCTACCAAAGAATACATTGCTAACACCTATGCACAGGCTAAGCCCGATAAGATAGGTGATTTGATGTCTTTAGCTGCCACAGGCTTAAAGGGGTACGCAGCAAAGAAAGATGTCACAGCCATGAATAATTATCGTAGGAATGTTAATGTGTCTCCTATTGAGACTACAAGGAACGCATTAGGTAACGATAGGGGCTGGGGTGATTATACAGGCTATAAATTGAAGACAAAGAGACAAAACGATTATAACTTTGCGTGGGAACCAAAGTATTCCAATTCACGTTTTAGAACTATGAACAGATTAAGGGAGGGGGTCTAAGATGCCTACAAACATAGCAAATGCTATTGGAACACAGCGACAGTTTACTAAGCAGCCTGTAGCTACTTATGTATCACGTTTAAATCCGTTGCAGTCTTCCTCCCGTTATATAGATGCCCAGGCTATGCCAGGTAATCGTTTGGCCCATTCCTTGGGTATCTTTGGGGACGCTGTAGAGTCTTATATATCAGAAAGGGACAAACAGAAACAATTAGATGCCAATAAGGTTGAAGCACTTTTAGGGGCTACCGACCCAAAATCATGGGCAACAGCTACTTCTGCACAGCTTTTAGCACAGTATGGGCAGTACCAGCTGGCAGACAACCCATATGCAGTGGCTTATATTGATAAGATGCGTGGAAAGCATATGGCCATGTTGGCCGACCAGGAATACGCAAAGCTTCGGGAAGAGCAGGGAGAGCTCCCCACAGCAATGGAAGAAGCAGAGCGCTATTATTCCTTTAAGCAGTCCTATTATCAGGACATGAAAGATAAGCTACCCTTTGAAGTCAATATGGATAGCCTTGATGAGGGCTTTTATGAAAGTTATGAAAAAGGGCTGGTACAAAGCATTAGCTTGCAGGGGGCCCAGCGTTCAGCTAATTACAGAGCAGAGCGTGATGGGGGCTTTCAGGTGGCATTAGGGGATTTAACCCATCAAATGTCTTTGGGGATGTCTAATGAAGATGCTACAGCAGCAGCTACCCAAAAGTTTTTAGCTATGGCTCTTAATGGTTATCAACCATCCGAGTCTATTAAAATGGCAGAAGGCTTACTGAAACAGGCTGCCCGTGATGTGGGGTCTCCCGATAAGATACAGGCGCTGGGAGAAGCAACCCTGTATAGAGACCCAGAAACATTGGCTGATGTTAAAGTAAAAGATAAGATTGACTTACAAGACTATTTAGTCATGGCAGGGCAGTCTTCTTTTAATAAAATGAATAAATGGTCTATTGATAAGACATCTGAAATTGATAAATTAAAAGCAGCGGGGGATACAGCAGGTCTTCAAGCTTATGCAGAAAAGCTGCAAAAAGACAGCCCCCAGGGTTATCTTACACTTGAGCCTTATCTTCGCAAGGCCATAGATGCTGCCCCTGAAATAAAAGCACGTTTATTGGAAAAAGAAGCCAGGAACCATGCCAAACAGGTAAATGCGGACATAGGTGTCCGAACAGCTAAAAAAGCTATTTATACCTTATTGTCTGGTGGCAGGGCGGCTCTTGGTAATAATCTGACTGTACAACAGTATGACGAGACAGGAAACATTGTTACAAAGACAGTATCAAAAGATGACCAAAACAGGGCAGCAGAAGAGGTCTACATGGAACTCATGCAGTCTTCCGCAGACCCCGCTGTAAAAGCAAGACAAATGATGGCTGTCTTAGACTTTGCGCCCCATGGTGCCCTTGCAGAGGGCATAAAGAACCAGGTGCATGAAGCCTTGATACACCCATCGGCATCTGCTTTGAATGATGCCTTTTCAAAGAGTTTTGGCGGTATAACAACAGGTCTCCATATGCTGGCAGCTGATACACCACGATTTATGTCTATCTTTGGTGATGAAGACACAGCTAAAATCCAAACATTACAGATGTTAATGGACATGAACCCAGACCCGTTGAATGTAGAGCAGCCTTTGTCTATGTTCATTAATGGAGCAGAAAAGCTGGCTGATAAGGTACAGAGACAGCTGTTTGAAGATGACTATATTAATATGGCTAATAACAATGCTGTGGAAACTTTAGATTATTCTACAGAAGACAATGAGAGCGTTAAGGCAGACAGGGCGTACCTTGATGACCCCTTAGTGCAGCCTTTAGCGCACAATTTGTTCCTTTATGCCCGTGCATGTGGCATGGATGAAGACACAGCGACCCAGCAGGTCAACGATACAGTCTCAAGAGTCTTTATGACCTATAAGGGACATATTTTGCCAAAAGCGTTCTTTTCGGACATTTCAGCAGATGATAAGCTGGATGCAGGTGCAGCCACCATGAACTGGTTAAGGCACAAGACAGCTGTCAATAATGCTGCATGGGGTGTAGAAGAAGACAATTTGTACTTTGAATACAGCCGCTGGGACCATACGTTGGTCTTAAGGTCTACAAATTGGGCACAACCTGTAGCTGCTTATACCAAAGCACAATTTACAGAACAGTCCAATATTATGTCTGATGAATTAGCCAATGGTAATGAAACAGCGGCGGCTATTATAGACAGTGAGACGAATACAGATGATGCATCGGATGATAATGATAGTATCACTGATAATGTTTTAAACAGATTTAGTGGAATTATAGATTAATAAGGAGGTGTCTAAGTGCCAGGTGATATGAAACCATATATGGATTTGGCGGAGATAGCTGCACAGGAATTTCAAAATAAGACAGGCAGATATCTTGACCCTAATTTAATATGGGCACAATGGTACCATGAGACAGGTGGCTTTACGTCTGAACTCTTCCGAACAGGAAACAATTTAGGGGGCTTTACAACCACTGAAGATATGGGGGATGACTGGAGACAACCCGATGGAGACCTCTGGTATAGGCCTTTTTCTTCCAGAGAAGAGGGGGCAAGATTTGCTGGTGCTTATCTGGCAAATTATGTTGAGAACGGTATTGCAGATGCAACAGACCCTATATCTTATGCACAAGCATTAAAGAATGGTGGTTACTATGGGGCGTCTGTAGAAGAATATGCTTCAGGGTTGACCAGTGCTTTAGGTGTGTCTCCTGATTTCCAGGTGTTTGAAGAAGCACACCCAATAGGGCCTTGGGGAGAGACACCCGCACCTATTCCTGAAGACAACCGCCATCCGTCTTACTTTGAAAGAACGTGGGAAGAAACAAAAGATAAATTTATTGATAATGCAGTCGATGATGGTGCATGGGCTGTATTAAGGAACCTTTGGGCAAACATAAATGCATCAGGAGTGTCTCATTTTCTGGATACATATAACCCATCTCAAGAAGAAGTAGAGATGGTTAAAAGAGAACTGCCAGACACAGATACACAAGGCAACAAGGTAGCGGGAGCGTTAGCTGCACAGGAATATGTCTTAACACATGCATCCAGTGCAGAAGCATTACAAGAGCTCCTCCACATGAAGCAAGAGGACATGCAGAGGCGGGCACGTGTTTCCCAGATGGAATATGGCCTGTCTACTTTAGGGTCTATAGTAGGTGCCTTATTTGACCCTGTAACTATCGTAGCTGCTGGTGTCTCTGGTGGTACAGCCTTACTGGCAAAAGCTGGTAAGGTGGCTGCTTTAACTAAAAAGATTTCACTTTTAAAGAAACAAATGCGTGTGTCTTCTGCTATTACAGGTATGGATAATTTTGCCATTCAGTGTGGCACGAAAGTTGCTTTAGGTTCGGCGGTAGCTACAACAAACCGCTGGGCAGCAAAGAACTATGGAGGCTGGGAACCAGACTATGCTTCTGCTGCTTTCCTTGGTGGGGCCATTGGGGGCGCTATTGGTCTTGCAGGCCGCTTGCGAAAAGCAGGTGTCCGTGGCAAGAAAATTAATGCCCTTGAAGACACCATAGAGCAGACTAAAAGAACCATAGTGGCACAGGCAGAGGATTATGTTTCTCCTATGTCACATAAAGGGCAGGTAGTAGACTACCTGTCCAAAGTAAATCAGAGGCGGCTGGCAGATGGCAGCAAAGAAGCCCAGGAGCTCATGGATGCTAACAAGCTCTTTATTGTGTCCAGAGAACATGCAGAAAAGTTAGCCGCCTATAATGGTATTTCTTTAGACAAGAAAGCTGTAGCCTTTACTGATAAGGCATCAGGTGTGTCTGTTTTATTGTCCGATAAGGTGACACCTAAGAACATTAAGGGCTTAGTGGCACATGAAGTAGGTGTGCACCAGGGCTTACAGCATATAATGCCTGAAAATTCTTATAAGCAATTGCTGAATACCGTACAACAGAAGATGCAGACATCAAAAGACCCTGCATGGCAAATAGCTGCTAAACAGGCCGATAACCCTGAAGAGGCATTAGCCTATTGGGTAGAACATTCTTTTAATAAGAAGGAGAAGTTTTGGCAGCGGCTAAAAAAGAATATTACTAATAAAGAAGCAACGGATGAAGAGTTAAAAGACTTGATAATCCGTGGTGTTCAGAATGAAATTAATAATAAACAAGTAGTTACGCCGCTGGTTGACGGGTCTAATGTAGTCATGGATATTCATTATTCCAAAGACAACATGTTAACCCCTGTTCATGAGACCTTTATGGATACTAAAGGGGCTGTGTCTAAAGAAAATAAACACTGGTACCTTGATTTCCTGGGTCTCCATTTTTCTCCAGGAGAATGGTTAGAGGCGGGCTGGCTTCCTGGTACTCTTTACGGTAAACTGGCTTCTTCCCGTTTACCACGGTTAAGAGAGGCTGCAAATATCCTTTTACACGATGCACAAATGCGTGGACACGAACGCTTTGGTATGACACAGCCAACAGAGGACATTAAACGGTTTATGCAAGACCGCTGGCTGTCTATGTATAATGATTTTATGGATGACCGTATCAAATATACGGTGAAAACGTATGGTCATGCGGGGGCATTAAGAAATAAGTATATCAATAAAGTCAATGAAGACATTGTTAAATGTTATAACTTACTTAATGAAAATTGTGCTGCCTTGGGTAAAGCAGACACTTTGTCTAAATACCCCGCTGAAATTGTGTCTTTAGCACGCCGTATGAAAGCTATTCGCAAAGACATGATGGAATTTGGGGCAGCGGAAGGCGAGAAGTTAGGTGGACGAAAAGGTACAGGAGCATATCTTAGTCATGATGGTCTCTTTAATGATGATGAATTTTACCGTATTGTAGACATGGATAAGATGTATGACTATGTAGGAGCACACTATTATGGTGGTGCTAAAGGCTGGGATAAGTTTCAGGACATGCTTACAGATTATGCAAGACGCAATGCAAATAGAAAGGTTATCAGAGAGCAGCTGGAACATAAAGCCCAACAAGACTTTGATATTGCAAGGCTTCAGTATAACAGCAAGCCACACGGGCCTAAAGACGCCCCACCTATTAAGACAGACGTAACCGATGAAGCCGTGGATGCCTGGATAGAAGAAAATGCTAAGGATTGGGCCTTTGGTATTCGAGATAGGCACATGTCTGACATGGAATTTATGGATGGCGATGTGTCTACTTTTAGGGACAATATGGCCTCTTTTAATCACCGTTTCCCTATGGATACATCCGCTGAAATGGATATTGGTAACGGTGTTACCTTCTGTTTTGACCGAGATATGCGTGATTTTGATATAGACAAAATTATGCCACAAATGATAAACAGAATGTCTGGTGATGTTGCCCTTCATGCAACCTTTGGGGAAGCCGGTACTAAAGATTTTCTGGATACCTGTGCCCAAGAATTAGAAAAGAGCAAACATATATTGGGCAAAGGGGGTGCAGAGAGACAGAAAGATGCATTAAGACGTTCCATCCAGATGATAAGAGGTGTTGGAGATTATAATACAGCCGACATGAAGAATTGGAACCTGCTGTCCAATATGATACGTAAGCATTCTTATGCAAACGTGGGCGGTAACATGACCTTTGCACAGACAGGTGAAATTGGGTCTATGGTTGCTTACAGCGGCTTTCATTCTTTGCTGTCTGGTATTCCTGTCTTTGGTAAAACACTGGCCAGGGGTTGGAGGCACATGTCCAATGGGGAACTGGCGTCTATAGCCGAAGCAGCCGAAAAGCATCTAAAGGGAGAGTCTATTGCGACCAAAGCGTGGCATATGAGCTCCTCTATGACTAACCGTGCCTTTAGTCAGACTATGGCACATAATGATGACGGTTCACGTACCTTATTGTCCACAGTGGCCGATAGTGCTTACAAATGGACACATAGAGAGTCCTTATTGACCTCCACTGTGAACCAGGTGACGAAGTTGACAGACGCTATGGAACAGGAGTCCCGTATTAGTGCCATTACAGACCTTATAGATTGGGCAAATGGTAAAACATTTAGTGCCTTTAGGAACCCTGTAAGCGCAAAGAAACTGAAAGCAGCAGGGGTGTCTGATACGGTTAGCATGAAGCGGGACATAAAGAAATATTTGGATGTTCCACAAGACCAGGTAGCAGCTTCAATGGACAAATGGATGCAGGAGTCTCCTGATACGTTTACATTATGGAGACAGCTGGTTAGGAACCAGTCTTTGCGGTCTATTCAACAGCAGACCATAGGAAACACTGGGTACCTTAAGGATGCTAATTGGTACACTAAACTGTTCTTCCAGTTTAAAGATTTTACATTTAGGACGATTAACGGACAGATGATGAGGGCATTACAGTCCCATGAAGTGGACGATGGGATGGCATTAATGTTTTCTATGGGCACCAATGCTATGACTTACTATGGCTTGACAGTAGCCAGAGGGTATGCTATGTACCCCAATGATACAGCTAAACGGGACGCCTTCTTTGATAGGAACCTTACGCCACAGCGCTTAGCCTTAGCGGGGTTGACAAGAGCATCCTTTATGTCTATTCTGTCTGTAGGTACCGATGTAGCGGAAATGACTACAGGCTTCCAGGGCTTTAGAACTACAGTAGATAATACCTACAAAAAACCATATTCGGATATGTCAGTAGGTGGAAAGGCTGGGAAGTTTTTTGGGCAGGCACCTGCTGCGGGTGTTATCGACAAGACCACATATGGGACAATAGGTGCTTATAATTTGGCAACACACCAGGGAGACACAAGAGATTTTGATAACCTAATGCGGTCTTTGCCGTTAGGCTCCTGGTGGGCAATGGTAGGTGTGTCTTCACTAATAAAGGATAATCTGAATTTGAAGAAACCCAGACCTAAGAAGGTAGCCCCGAAGAAACGGGAACATAAACAGAAAGGGTTGTTGGACAAATTGAAAGGATAATATCATGATAGATAATTGGAAACGAGCTTGGATGTCCCCAGAAGAGCAAGAAGAGTACAACCGAATACGAGAAATTGCTACAAGTGATGTAAAAAGAAGTGAATACATGACAGAGGCAGAGCTGATTCGTCTACTGGCCATGTATCTATTGGCTACTATTGGTGGGTTTTTTACCGTGTTTATTGTACGAGAGCAGTTTGGTATTATTGGTGCAATTATTCTTTTATGTATTTATGCAAAAATATTTTGTTCAACAATTTAATTATTAAGTAACAAGAGGGTCTTAATGGCCCTCTATTTTTTTTTTATGTAAGAAAGGAGCCCTATGGCTGACGAAAGAAAAACACAAGTGACATACCAGGGCAATGGGACACAGAGGGTTTATTCTTTTTCGTTTGATTATCTTCGCAAGGCTTTTGTTAAAGTACGCTTGATAGATAATGAGACACGAAAAGAACTGGTACAGGGGACAGAATACACTGTAACAGATAAACAAATTACCTTAGCGTCTCCCACTAACCTGAAGATAGAAATTGTAAGGCAGACCACTACACAGCCACTGGTAGCCTGGAAAGATGCGTCTGTGCTAAAAGCTATCGATATGTCTGTACAAGAAGTACAGCTGCTGCACTTGGCGGAAGAAACCAGAGATGAAGTACGTGATGGGGGTATGGCTTTGTCTGAAGCGGCACAGGCCTGGGATGCACGTATGCACCGCATTATTAATCTTTTAGACCCTCATGAACCCTGCGATGCGGTTACGCTACATTATATTACAGCAAATAAAGAGTCCTTTTTGAATGAATTGAAAGCAAAAGGACAGGAACAGGTGCAGGGCATTACACAGACAGGAAATACTTATTTAAATAGGCTTAATACTCTGAAACAGGCGGGGGAGGCTTCCGCAAGTGGTGCTGCCCAGGCCAGCTTACAGGCAGTGGCTGCACAGAACAAAGCCAAAGATTGGGCAATATCAACGGATTCTCCTGATGGACAAACTGATACAGAGTCTTCGACAGGTAAGACACAATCCAGCCGTTCATGGGCTTTAATTGCTAAAGACCTGTGGTCTCAATGTGTCTCTGTGCTAAACGAGGTAAAAACCTATATGCAGACTACGGTCATTAAGGCGGAGGAAGCAAATACAGCAGCCCGCCAGGCTAATACTTCACAAACAGTGGCACAGCAGCAAGCAACCAAAGCAACCACACAAGCAACACAGGCGGCACAATCTGCACAAGCTGCTGCAAAAAGTGCACAACAGGCCGCAACATGGGATCCCAATAATTATTATACAAAAGATAAATCAGATGATAAATATTATCATGAAGGTGTACCTTTGCCAGTAACTTATAGTAACGAAGTCAATTTTGCGGGAACCGCAAACATTATACAGTTTGGCTATCGTGACCACAATATTAACACGTATCGTTTTGGGAACGGTACGCAGGGAGGATTAGCTGATATTGTAAGCCGCCGCTATGCTGGCGCAATATATTCAGGACAGTTTACTAATACTGATGAAATGAATGCATGGTATGCAGAAACAGTAAGAAATGCTGATTTTAATGGCGTTGTCGTCCACCAAGCAAATGAAATTAATATTTATGGGCAAAAACGGTGGGGAACTATGATATCGTTTCCTTGGTCAACTACTGATGGCCGTGCATTAGGTGGACAATTATATGCTGTCAATTCAAACGGGCTGTTTTATAGGTTTTTTAATCATCCTGATGACATTAGAGTTACAGATAACTGGTATCAGCTTGCAATGATAACCAAAGACGGCAAGCTAAAAATTGGTAATAATTACATATGGTTTGCGTGAGGTGGTGTTTATGGGTGTATTTAAACATTTATGCTATCAGAAAGAGAATGGAGAAACAGGACAATGTGATGTATATGATGACCAGAACGAATGTCCAAACCCGCGAATGTATGTCAATGTAGACGGACGAGATGGCTATATAAAACTGGGGGGGTTTAATGACTCGCAGGCAAGTCCTTTACGGTGTTATATAGCCAGTGCAGGACGGGAATTTGCAATTTTAAAAAGAGCATATAAATAAGGAGGAACAAATGCGATATCATGATATGCTTACATTTTGGTTTTTGTTTTTATTTCTGTTACTTGCTTCCAGACTGGCGGTGAAACTTTGAGAGCAGAAACATTTAAAAATGATGTAATAAAGGTTACACCTTCTGCGGGTGTGACCTTTTCGACTTTTATGGGTTTTTCATGGAACGAATGGGTCTATATTCTGACCTGCATTTATACAATAATTCAAATTGGCTGGCTGCTATACAAGATGTATAAAGCCATTAAAGAAGAGAGGAGACACGTATGACACCTGATGAATTTATTAATTGGTTAGGGCCTAAAGCGGCCGCAGTGGCACATAAATGGAACCTTCCTGCATCCGTATTGATTGCACAGGGGGCTCTGGAGAGTGGCTGGGGACGGTATGTGATTGGTGATTACAACGTCTTTGGCCGTAAGTGGAACGGAACAGGCCCTTATATTGTCACAGAGACACAAGAGTGGTCTGATACATATGGCTACTATACGATTGAAGACCGCTTCCAGGACTACAATTCTTTGGAAGAAGCTTGCGAAGATTGGTGTATTTTGATGGCCGAAGAACCTGCATATGCGGAAGCATGGCAAATCTGGAGTAACACCTTTGATGTAGCCTCCTTTGTCTATGCTATGGGTAGTGTCTATGCAACCGACCCTGACTATGCAAATAAAGTTTTGTCTATTATTGATGCAAATACACTGCAAGCTTACGATGATTATGGGGTGCATAACGCATGATAAAAATTGATGAAAAGCTGATAGACCAGATAGCAGAACTGGAAGTCACTGCACTACTTGAAGGTTTGAAAGATAAAGAGCTAAGAAAGAACCCCGCTTTTCTGGATAAGGTACGGAAGTTTCTTAAAGAAAACGATATGAAGACCACACCAGAAACTAAGGGAATGACGGAATTAAAGAAACAGGCAACCGAAGTAATTCCTATATTTAAAGACATGCGGTGATAAAGAATGTGGACAGAAGAACAGATAACAGAAGCAAGCAAAGATTTTCGTGTCTTTGTCTTCATGGTCTGGAAAAGTATTGGTCTTCCTGCCCCCACTGCCATTCAATATGATATAGCAAAATACTTAATGACCCCACCTGGAGACCGCTTTATCATTGAGGGCTTCCGTGGGGTTGCTAAGTCTTTCCTGACTTGTGCCTATACAGTATGGCGATTGTGGAAAGACCCACAGCTAAAGGTATTGGTTGTCTCCGCCTCCAAAGACAGAGCAGATGCAAACGCTGTATTCATTAAGCGCATTATTATGCTGTTGCCTTTTTTGGAACCTTTATTACCACAAAGGGGGCAAAGAGACACCCAAAATCTTTTTGATGTGGGGCTTGCTGTCCCTGATATTTCCCCGTCTGTTAAATCGGTGGGAATTACAGGGCAGATAACGGGAAGCCGTGCAGACTTACTGATAGCGGACGATAAAAAGAATGTCGTCATTAAACCCCTCTAATTCGGTGAAACCCTCACACGAGACAATACCGAGCGAAGCCTATACAAATAGGAACGTGTAACGACTATTCCGAAAGGAAGTACACACAAACGTGTGGAAACGGGGGGTATGCATATATGCATAAAGATATAGTCTAATCTGCATGGTGACATGCAGCATTTTTTATTTAAAGAAAGGTCTAACATGACTACACGCTATAAAATCGGGAGTATTCATAATACACCAAAAGGACAAATTCAAATTTTACAGTATATACCAGGAAAACGTTTACCACATAATAAAAGGCAGCATCCACGAGTTGTAATTCGCTTTATAAAAAGTGGGTGGGTGGCAAATGTACAAACAACAAATATAGCCACAGGGCATATAACGGATTATAGAGCAAAAACAGTATATGATGTTGGCTATTTAGATACGGATATAAATATACCAATGCGTGGTTCCTCTACTATACGCCGAGCATATGATTTATGGGCAAACATGCTTAAAAGATGCTATCAAAAGTATAAGGGCTGTTATAAAAATTGCCGTGTGGACAAGCACTGGCATTCTTTCAAAAATTTCTTAAACTCATTACCTGAACTACCTGGTTATGATGCCTGGGAAAGAGGAGAAAATGTCCACTTGGATAAAGATACCAGAGTAAAAAATAATCGTCTTTATTCCAAAGACACCTGTCAATTTATACCAGCCCGCGAAAATGTTGTAGAGGCTTTAAATAGAAGATGGCATAGGGAGTAGTGCCCCTATGTTAATACAATGGTCGAGGTTCCTAATAATTCGGGAACACAGATACAACGAGATAAACTATCAGAAGCCGTAAAAGAGTTTGATGCTGTCTTAAAACCAGGAGGACAGATTATCTACCTGGGGACCCCACAGAATGAGATGTCTCTTTATAATGAATTGACAAAACGTGGGTACAAAAAGATGGTATGGACAGTTACTTATCCAAAAGACCAAAAAGAACGTGAAAATTATGGAGACGAATTAGCCCCCTTTATTGCCCAGAAGTTCGACACGAACCCCACAAGGTACAGTGGGTTGCCTACTGACCCTGAAAGGTTCGATGAAGATGAGATAGCAAAACGTAGACTGTCCTATGGGCGTGCAGGTTTTGCCTTACAATTCATGCTCAATACGAACCTGTCTGACGCAGAAAAGTATCCATTGAAAGTAAAAGACCTCATTGTGGCCGATTTAGACCTTAATAGCTCCTCCATGAAATGGGCGTGGTGCAGTGAGCCGTCTAAAAGGTTACATGATGTACCCTGTGTGGCACTTAAAGGTGATTACTTTTATGGGGCATTAAGCCGCTCTGAAGAGACAGAAAATTATACAGGAACAGTAATGGCAATAGACCCGTCTGGGCGTGGAAAAGATGAGTCAGCATATGCTATTGTAAAGTACCTAAATGGTTATTTATTTCTTATGGAGGTGGGGGGATACCGTAATGGTTATGCCCCTGAAACTCTTTCTGCTTTAGCTTTAAAGGCTAAGTTTTATGGGGTTAATGAGGTTGTTATTGAGTCTAACTTTGGAGATGGGATGTTTTTACAGTTATTAAAACCTGTATTAAATAAGACCCATCCTTGTTCTACTTCAGAAGTAAATAATAGGACACAAAAGGAGCAACGCATTATAGACACCTTAGAACCTGTTATGATGCAGCACAGACTTATCATAAATACCACAGTAATTATGGAAGACTATGGTGTCTATGAAGGCAACCCAGCGTACTCATTGTTTTACCAGATGACCCGTTTGTGTAACGAAAGGGGCGCATTGGCACATGATGACCGCTTAGATGCTGTGTCTATGGCAGTAGCCCATTGGAAAGAAGTTTTGGATAGAGATGCGGATACAGGCATTGAAGAACACCTTGAAGAACAATTAGAAGCATGGTCTGACCCTGATAGGGGAATTACATATATTCCTGATATGGGTAAACAACAATTATCCACAGGACACTATCACCTTAAGAACCTTGCTCCATATCGTTCATAGATTGCAATGAAGGGGTCTATTTGCCCCTTGAAGGCACCTTAATGAGTCATATGTCATTCGAAAGAAACCACACTAACTAATAAAAATAATTTACACAGAAACTTCTTGAATGATAAAATTACTCATGAAAGATACAAGAGGGGCCTTCCTGGCCCAAATAGACCCCTTTTTGAACGTTTTAAGAGTATAGGAAGAGTGTACTGATAATAATAATAATAAAGTCACTCTTTTTCTATTTGCTTTTCTTTTTGTAATTTGCAATTCATTCCTAAATATAGGGGTGATTGTAGCACTTATATACAAAGTGGTGATTGTAGCACTTATTAGAGAGAAGAGAAAGAAAAAAATTCCAAACACGAGGGGGAAAGACAACACTTAGATATACATATAAGTACATATATGTAACATTAAGTACATTAAGGTTCCTCTATGTAACAATATGTAACATTAAGGAGGCATATAAGTAATGATTGATGATTATAATAAAGACCATTTACCAGTACCTTCTTGTAGTACCGGGGTTATAAGAACTGGGAGAAACAAGCGTCCATATACACAATTACAAAGACGATTATCTAAGGTATTGTTTATTAGTATTATTATTATTTTAATATTGTTTATTAGCACATTCATAATGACCCTATGTGGCATCAATGTACCCAATATTAATTACCTATTGGAAGCATTGAGAGTCATAGGGGGATTATGGGGACAAACAGGGCTCTAACCAGTTTGGTCAGTTATGATAAACAATATCTAAACAATAGGAGGATATAATTTATAAAATGTTTATTATTTCAGAGCAACGAAAAAAGATATTAATTATAATCATAGCTATTATTCTTTTCTTGGGTGGTTTATTCATTGGTTATAAACTGTTTTCACCACCTAAGGAAGCAGAAGCTAATTATGGTAAGTTTGCAGCATCCGACAAAGATGTCCTTACTGTGACCAATACGCACCAAGTACGTCCTAAAACGTCCTTAACGTCCCCAGATGTCACTATAAGACAGCCTGAAGTGGTTGTACAGCTGCCCAATAAGGGTATCGTTAAGGTACCTCAAGGACACACTTTGGACAATAAGACACAATTAGATTTAACACCCGTCATTAAGGAGATGGCAAGTGAAAGATATAAAAGGAATTGGGAAGTGGGGGCTGGTGTGGGGTATAATAAAGAACGACATTCTGTTTATTATCCTATTGCTGTACAGCGCAATTTCAGCTATGATAGAGCTATTGAGGCGATAGTAGGGGTAGATAAGCATGGTGTCCAGAATGTGTCTGTAGTCTATAAAGTTAAGTTTTAATAATTGACACAAAATAGACACACAGTACCCTGATTATCCAGCAAATATCGTATTTATTATTATTTTAAGCATATAATAATACGGTACATATTTAAAAAGATTAGATATTATAAGGAGGAAAGGGAATGGAGAAATCCTTTCGTATGGAACTTGCCGGCCGTTCGCTGATTGTTGAAACAGGAAAAATGGCGAAGCAGGCAAGTGGTGCAGTTTTGGTCAGGTACGGTGAAACCGTGGTTCTTGTAACTTCTACCGCAAGCAAAGAAGCAAGAGAGGGAATGGATTTTTTCCCGCTGACTGTTGATTACGAGGAAAAAATGTATGCCGTAGGCAAAATGCCGGGAGGATTTCTTCGGCGTGAAGGCCGTCCGGGGAATTCAGCGATTCTGAATGCCCGACTGATTGACCGCCCGATTCGTCCTTTATTTGATAAGAGGTGCCGCAATGATATACATGTGATGGCAACAGTTCTTTCCGTAGATTATGATAATGCGCCTGAACTTTGCGGAATGCTTGGCGCATCTGCTTCTTTGGGGATTTCCGATATCCCGTGGGACGGACCGATTGCGGGTGTCCGTGTGGGCCGTGTTGACGGGAAGTTTGTCATCAATCCGACGCAGGAACAGCTCAAAGTATCCACTTTGAATATTACTGTTGCAGGTTCTGAAACAGCTATTCTGATGGTAGAAGGCGGTGCACAGGAGGCGCCGGAAGAAGATGTCCTTGACGCTATTATGTTTGGACATGAAACCATTAAAGAACTGGTGGCATTCCAGAAGAAGATTATTGAAGAAGTAGGAAAGCCGAAGCGTACATTGATCTTCCCGGAAATTCCGGAAGAGATTAAAACTGCTATTTATGCCTATGCTGAAAGACCGCTTAAAGAAGCGATTTTTAATCCAGATAAGCTGACCCGTGAAGCCCATATGGAAGAAGTAAGAAAAGAAGCGGAAGCCCATTTCAAAGAAATTTATCCCGAAAATGGTTCCGATATTGCGGAATGCCTGAATCATCTCACCAAAGAAATTGTCCGTCATATGATTTCTGTTGATAAGATTCGTCCTGATGGACGTGCATTGGATGAAATCCGCCCTATCAGCTGTGAAGTCGGACTTCTTCCACGCGTCCACGGTTCTGCCCTGTTTACCCGCGGACAGACACAAGCGCTTACCATTACTACGTTGGCACCTATGTCGGAAACACAGATCATTGATGATCTGACCCAGGAAACAGAAAAGAGATATATTCACCAGTATAATTTCCCATCCTATTCTGTCGGTGAAACAAAGAGTTCCAGAGGGCCGGGCCGGCGTGAGATCGGTCATGGCGCGCTGGCAGAAAGAGCGCTTATTCCCGTTATTCCGACAGTAGAAAAATTTCCTTACGCTATCCGCGTGGTTTCTGAAATACTGGAATCCAATGGTTCTTCTTCTCAGGCATCTGTCTGCGGGAGCACTATGTCTCTGATGAATGCAGGTGTTCCGATTAAGGCTCCGGTAGCGGGTATTGCTATGGGATTAGTTAATGAAGGGGAACATTTCACTGTTCTTACCGATATACAGGGAATGGAAGATGCGCTTGGTGATATGGATTTCAAAGTGGCAGGAACGGCGAAAGGGATCACAGCGATCCAGATGGATATCAAAATCCATGGGCTTTCCCGTGAAATTCTGCTTGCGGCTCTTCAGCAGGCACAGAAGGGCCGTATGTTTATTCTTGGAAAGATGGCCGAATGCATCGATAAACCGGCTGAACATCTGTCGCCTTATGCGCCGAAGATTATTACATTGACGATTCCGGTGGATAGAATTCGCGATGTTATCGGAAGCGGAGGAAAGATAATCAATAAAATCATCAGCGAGACCGGTGTAAAGATGGACGTTGAAGAAGATGGTCATGTATACATCGCGACACCTGACGAAGAAGCCGCACAGCGGGCAAAGAAGTGGGTGGAAGAATTGACTCATGAGGTGCAGGTGGGTGAAACTTATCTTGGTAAAGTGACACGACTTATGAAGTTTGGGGTATTTGTGGAAATCCTGCCGGGTAAAGAGGGGATGGTTCATGTATCCCAACTGGCGACGCGGCGTGTAGAAAAGCCGGAAGATGTAGTTCATGAAGGGGATGAGATTATGGTCAAGGTTACTGAAATTGATGACAAGGGCCGTATTAATCTTTCCCGCAAGGCCTTGCTCCAGGAGAAGAAATAAATGGAGGGGAAAAGGGGCTTTGAGATAGTCAGTACTTGGAAAGATGCAGGTATTTCCCTTCCGCGGCGTAAAACTGCCATGAGTGCCGGATATGATATAGAAAGTGCTGTGGAAACAGAGGTGCTGCCGGGAGAAATAAAGGTGATTCCGACAGGACTCAAAGCATACATGGAATCTGATGAGTATCTGGCAGTCTATATCAGATCCAGCATGGCCGTTAAACATGGCATTATGCTTGCAAACAGCACCGGTATTATTGATGCGGACTACTATGGGAATGAAGATAATGAAGGGCATATTATGTGTGCTTTATATAATTCTTCTCGAAAAGCTTTCCATATTTCTAAAGGGGATCGGATTGCCCAGGGGCTGTTTATGAAATATCTTTTAACGGATGATGATCATACAGAAGGTAAGCGTATCGGCGGTATGGGAAGTACAGGTGTGCAATGAGTATTGAAAAAGAAAAAACCATTGATCATCGAATGATGTATGAAGGAAAGCTTCTTCATGTGTACTACGATAAAGTGGATATTGCCGGAGAAACTTATCGACGGGAGATTGTGGAACATCCCGGTGCTGCAGCGATTATTCCTGTGACAGAAGACAGGGAAATTCTTTTTGTAAAACAGTACCGCTATCCGATTAAGCAGGCATTGCTTGAAATTCCTGCAGGCAAGCTTGCCAGCGGTGAAGATCCCGGTGTCTGTGCGGTTCGTGAACTGGAGGAAGAAACGGGGTGTATTGGAACACTTCGTAAGATAGGAATTATTTATACAACTCCGGGATTCTGCAATGAAAAGATTTATCTGTATATAGCGGATCATCTGGTTTACACACATCAGCATTTGGATGATGGAGAATATTTGGATATTGTAAAAATACCGCTTAAAGAAGTATTTCAAATGGTTCATGAGGGGAAGATCACTGATGCGAAGACTTTATCCGCCCTTGCCATTGCCTCAGATATTCTTCACAGTGTGATATGAACCAAAATCGCTTTACTGCTTCGGTAATGCCGAGGCAGTTTTTACGTGGAAACAATTCCGCGCAGTCTGTTTCCTGTGATACTCATGGTATAATAAAAAAATGGAAAAAGAAATTATAGAATCAAACGGGAAAAAAGTATCTTTTATCACTCTTGGCTGTAAGGTTAACCAGTATGACAGTGATGCCATGCGAAGTCTGTTTATCAGAAACGGATATAAGGTGGCAAAAGAAAATGAAAACGCTGATGTGTATGTCATCAATACTTGCTCCGTAACGAGTATTGGTGACCGGAAGTCCCGACAAATGGTACGGCGTATCCGACGTGAGCACCCCGGGGCTGTTATTGCGGCAGCAGGGTGTTATGCGCAGTTGGCGCCCGATGTTTTTGTACAAATGGGTGATGTTGATGTCATTGTGGGAATCCAGAATAGATCCCATATTGTGGAATATGTAGAAGAAGCCGCTGCCGAAAAGAAGACACTTAATGCAGTCGGTGATATTATGGCTGTTACTGATTTTGAAAACCTTTCTGTTGATGCGGAAGGGGAAGTCAAGACACGGGCTTTTATAAAAGTACAGGAAGGCTGTGATAATTATTGTACGTTTTGTATTATTCCCTTTGCGCGGGGGAAACTGAAGTCCCGCCGCCAGTCAGATGCGGTAGAAGAAATCGGAAGATTAGTAGAAAAGGGTTATCGGGAAGTCGTGCTTACCGGAATTCATTTGGGGAATTATGGAAAAGATCTTCATGATGGAACTTCATTGTCGACATTTGTGACAGAATTAGTAAGAATCCCTGATTTACTCCGAATCCGGCTGGGATCTATCGAATCGGTAGAATTGTCTGATGAACTGATCCGTATTATAAGGGAAGAACCAAAAGTATGCCCCCATCTCCACTTGCCCATACAGGCGGGATCTGACGATATTCTTAAAAGAATGAACCGCCATTATCGGCTTGCTGAGTATAAAGAACTAGTCCGGAATCTGAGAAAAGAAATTCCCGGATTAGCTTTGACAACGGATCTTATTGTGGGATTTCCCGGTGAAACGGAAGAGAATTTCAGAGAGACGCTGGATACCCTTCAGGAATTACAATTTTCGGCGATTCATGTATTTCCTTATTCCCCAAGGAAAGGAACACCGGCTGCCGTTTATCCGAATCAGGTAAAGCCGGAAATCAAAAAGGAAAGGGCAGCCCGTGTGCAAGCACTGGGAAAAGAGCTGGCCGGAGCTTATAGGAACCAGTTTTTTCATAAAATTGTCCGTGTCTTAGTGGAAGAAGAAAAAGAGGGATTTTTTGAGGGGGTATCTGATGAATATATTCGTGTGTTCATCAAAGATAAAGATGTCGAAAAAGGCAAAGTGTATTCTGTATGGATTGATTCGATGACGGACAATGGAATGATCGGTATGGTACAAAAGGAGGAAGAAAATGAATAACTGTTTGTTTTGTAAAATTATCAGCGGGGAGATTCCGAGTATAAAAATTTATGAAGACGAGCATTGGTTTGCCTTTAAGGATATCGAGCCATGTGCACCTGTCCATATTTTGTTGATTCCTAAAGTTCATGTAAAAAATATTCTCGGGATGACATCGGAAATCAGTCATGATTTTTCTGATTTTTTCCTGATCGTAAAAAAAATAGCGGAAGATGAAGGACTTGGAGAAGACGGATTCCGTCTGGTGGTAAATACAGGAGAGAAAGCAGGGCAGTCAGTATTTCATTTCCACGCACATATTATAGGCGGAAAAGAAATGGGATGGCCGCCATTCCCTGAAGAGAAACAATGATTTCATTCAATAAATATTCATTGACAGTTAGATGACAATAAATTATAATTTAATAGTGTGCAATAGCACCCCATCAGTCTATTTGGAGGGAGGGATATGGATGTCTGAAATTAAAGTTCAAAAGGGCGAGTCTTTGGATAGTGCTCTTCGCAGATTTAAACGTTCCTGCCAAAAAGCCGGGGTTCTTTCTGAAGTAAGAAAACGTGAACATTATGAAAAGCCCAGCGTAAAACGTAAACTGAAATCTGAGGCCGCAAGAAAACGTAAGTTTAAGTAATAGGCAGTAAGGTGATGGAGTTGTCAATTAAGGAACAGCTGATGGCAGACATGAAGACTGCCATGAAAGCAAAAGAAGAAGGCCGTTTGGCATTAGGCGTTATCCGTATGGCACGGGCGCATATTCGTCAGGCAGAAATTGACGATGGACACGCGGATTTTGATGATGATCAGGTTCTTGCAGTCCTCCGGAAAGAAGTGAAGCAGCGGAAAGAAACGCTTGCTGAAATTAAGGATTCCGGCAGAGATGACCTGGTTGAGGAAACCCAAAAGGAAATTGCTGTGCTTGAAAAATATCTTCCACCAGAAATGACAGAAGATGCCATTCGTGCAGTTGTTATTGATGTGATTTCTGCTTTGGATCCGGAACGAAAAAATCTTGGTACGGCGATGAAAGCAGTCATGGCGAAACTAAAAGGGAAAGCAGATGGAAAAGTGGTTAACCGCCTTGTTCGGGACGTACTCGGCTGACTCTTTTATTGCTTGACAAGTATAAGATGCTTGATGTATTCTTAATTCACAAGTTAATATTACGTCAAAGATGACTCATTCCTTCGGGAGTGGGTCATTTTCGTTTGGTGGAACTTGGTTGTAAAGGATACAGCCGTTCTAAAAAAACTTATAGGAGGTTTTAAAATGAACAAAGATTTGCTGTATTGGATTCCGGCGGGACAGTATGGGAAAGAGGGTGTTCTTTCTTTACTGGCACAGCATCCTGAAATCAGATTTGTATCGCTCATCGGAATTGATCTTGCAGGCAATGATACAGATGAGAAAATTCCGATTGAAATATTTATGAAAGACTATGATGATTTCTTTGCGGGAAAAGCTGTGCAGACGGACGGCTCTTCTGTTGTATTTATGAATATAGCCACCTTGAATGATGCCAGAGTTGATTTTGTTGCAGACAGCACAGTTAACTGGTATGTAGATTATAATGACGAAAATGTGGACGATGCGACGGGACTGCCGGTGGGAACGCTGCGTATTCCCAGTTTTCTTATACACAATGACAAATTTATTGATTCTCGTTCTATTTTGAAACGGTCTTGTGATTATGTGGCGGAAGAATTAAAAAAACTCATTGCGGGAAAAACCATAAAGGGGATGGAGAATTTTCCGACAGGTGAAATTCAGGATATTGTTTTTACAACGGGTACCGAATTGGAATTTTGGGTAAAGACGCCGAGTGAAAAGGAAACAGTGCAGCATTTATCCATTTCTCAACGCTTGAAAGAACAGTATTGGCAAAGAATGCGTGGAAATGTCCGTACTGCGATGGAACAGGCTATTGAGGAACTGGATGCCAGGGGCATGCATGTGGAAATGGGACATAAAGAGGTCGGCGGCATTAAATCAAAAGTGGATGACGGCGGCCATATTTTTGATGTCTGTGAACAGCTGGAATTGGATTGGCTCTTTTCTACCAATCCGTTGCAGGCAGCAGATAATGAATTGACTGCCCGTATTATAATCCGTGAAGTATTTCGCAGAAACGGTCTTGATGTATCTTTTAAAGCAAAACCGATTATCGGGGTTGCAGGAAATGGTGAACATACCCACGTGGGATTTGCCGCCCGCCTTAAGAATGGAAAAGTTTTGAATCTCCTTGCACCGGAAGATTTGAAAAAAGAATATCTTTCTACCATTGGATACGGATTTATCATGGGCGTCTTGAATAATTATGAAGCGACCAATCCATTTATTTCATCTACGACGGATGCGTTTAACCGGCTTAAACCCGGATTTGAAGCACCGGTTTGTATTGTGACATCTCTTGGGCATAAACCGGAGCAGCCTTCTCGGAATAGAAGTATCCTGATCGGTTTAATTCGTGATTTGGGGAATCCCAAGGCGACCCGATTTGAACTTCGTGCGCCAAATCCCTTTACAAATACCTATCTGGCTGTTTCCTGCCTGTACCTGACAGCATTGGATGGTGTGAAATATGCGGTAAATTGCGGAAAGACACCTGATGAACTTTTAAAGGAGCTTTCTAAAACTGCCGGAGAAGATGCCGATTATCTGCAGAAAGAAAGAGAGTACCGCTGCGAGAAGAATGTGTTCGAAGATTATACGCAGGAAGAGCGGGATGCAGTATTCGGGAAACCGCCTGCCACGGTATGGGAAAATGTAAAAATTATGAAAGAAAACCCTGATAAAGTGGCTGTCTTGACGCAGGGGGATGGTATTTCTGACGCTATCGTAGATTCTTTTGTGGCCGGTATTGTATATCGGTGGGAAAATGAGTTGATTGATCGTTTAATTCCGGACACGGAAGCAGCTGTAAAGCGTTATAAGAAACTTATTCATGAAGATGAACTTGATGAAGAACGTTGGGATAGCATCAGTGCCAAGCGTATTGAGCTTATCAAGGATGGCAGGCATAAAAAATGCATCTGTACCAAACTGAAGGAGGCATTGAAGCGAAAGGACTATGATATGGCTTCCAATCTGCAGCAGGAAATGGTCCGCAAGACGGAAGCACTTGGTGAAGAATATCGTATATATGCTTTGAATATCATCGATTGATACCGGAATGAATTTGTTTTTGTCCAAAGGAACTGAACCGTAAAAAGGAGATAATCCTTGTTTTATGGTTTTTTTCTTTTACAGAGGCCGGATTTTTTCAAGCGTGGCGAGAATAGCGGTTTTCTGATATTTCCGTTATCTAAAAATTTAAAGGGATTCTTACGGAATGACAATGATCAAAATATGTATACTGAAATGAATAGCAGCTGGAAAAATGAAATAAAACGCAGAATTCAGGCTTTTCTGACATTTGAAGCCAAATCATTCGGGGAAATGATAAATATTTTTTATGCCGGTATGACGTACCTTTATCTGAATGTAGAAATAATTTGCATTATCAAGTGCCTTTATGCTAACCTAAAGGCAGAAATTTATTATTTGTTTTATATATAGGGAAGTTATCTAATTCTCTGAATACTTGTTCATGCGGTGCTATCAATAAGATGATTCGAAGTCGGATGGGAGAAAGGTAAACGGGAACTTTCTATGGACAAGGAGTTTTTTCTTAGGCATATAAAGCAAAAGAAAGATATTTACGGTGAGATTTTCAAGTATAGTAGATGCTTTGACATAAATAATAATATAAATGTTTTTGGTGTTTCTGCTAACTGTCTGATGGAAGCCCGGTCCAGTGAAGAAGAAACGGAATCGGGAAGGGAGCTTGTGTTTTTCAGGCATATAGATTTGTTGTCTGCTTACTTACAGTAGGCGTTTTTTATTGTCATAAGGGGTTATAAACGGTAAAGTGCCGTTTGTTATTTATCAGTTTTTTTAGATGGGAGGTATTCATGGAATGAAGAATGCAGTGCAGAAAACGGTCGGGAAGAAACGTAAGGGATTTATGCTTATTGAACTTCTCATGGTGGTAGCGATTATCGGGGTCTTAGCAGCGGTAGCAGTGCCTAATTTTATCGGTTTGACTGATGAGGCGAAAATAGCGCGTATCCAGGCGGATTTATCGACGCTCGGTTCGGCGGTAGAGGTGCACTATGCAAAACATGGAAGCTATCCTGCGGCGATTGGTGACTTGGTGAATGCGACAGGCAAGGACGGTTTTCTTAAGAGCGAACCGAAACCGCCGATTGATGGGGAAGCTTATTCTTTGAATGCCGTCACCGGGGAAGTCACTTATGTATTTAAGGGGACAACCTATTCGTCTTTTGGGAAAAATACGAAAAAGGGTTAGTATCAGTAGAGTATTTCAATGACTGATGAAAAGCGCTTGCTGAATGTGGGCGCTTTTTGTAATTTTAAAAGAAAAGTAAGATGATAAAATGGAGGCGAAAAGGCAGTATTGATGGATATGAAGGTACTTGCTGAATGTGGAATTATGATAAGCCTGTAAAAGGGAAGACATATATTTGAAAGTAAGCGGCTTGACAGATTGGGAGGAAAGTTTTATGATAATTTACAATTTAATAGCATTGAATAAACCGTTGATGTGGAGATAAAAACAGTAAGTGCACTTACAGGGAGCCGGGATATTGAGAAGCCGGCAGAACGCAGGCTGTTAAATGGATCACGGAGGGCATGGTGAAAGTGAAAACGATTAGCTTATGACGTAAGGCATACGTAAGTTGCCGGAAGTATGTTGGTACTTCGCTAAGAGCAGGCTTAGGCTTGAAACAAGGTGGCACCGCGGTATATCCGTCCTTGGCAGTAATTGCTGAGGACGTTTTTATTTGGAAAAGAGGTCTGGCTGTGGATACACGAAGGCGATGGCGGATGGTGATGGAAACTGAACTGGAAATATAAGAAATCTGATGACGTGAAAAACGGAGAAAAAATGATGAATACGAGATTTGGAGAATTCGGTGGACAGTATATTCCGGAAATCTTGATGAGTGAAATCAATCATGTGGCGGAAGCTTATGAAAAGTATAAAAATGATCCGGCATTTAAGGCGGAACTGAAAGATTTGTATGCGAATTACACAGGCCGTCCATCCATGCTGTATGAGGCGAAACGGATGAGAGCGGATTTGGGCGGGCCGAAAATTTATTTGAAAAGAGAAGACTTAAACCACACGGGCGCTCATAAAATCAATAACTGCATCGGGCAGGCACTGCTTGCAAAACGAATGGGAAAAACACGGCTCATTGCAGAAACGGGGGCCGGGCAGCATGGTGTGGCTGCAGCTACTGTCGCGGCGCTTCTGGGGATGGAATGCGAAATATTCATGGGAGAAATAGATACGGAGCGGCAGGCGCTGAATGTGTACCGTATGCGCCTTTTAGGAGCAAAAGTCAACGCGGTGAAAACCGGGTCCAGAGTTCTGAAAGATGCTGTCAATGCGGCCTTGCAGAATTGGAGCGCCCGTTGTGATGATACGCATTACCTGATAGGTTCTGCTGTGGGACCTGCTCCGTTTCCGGAAATGGTCAGAGACTTTCAGTGCTGTATCGGAGAAGAATCAAAAGAACAAATATTGGAAAAAGAAGGTCGCCTTCCGGATGCCGTATTTGCCTGTGTGGGCGGAGGCAGTAATTCTATCGGCACCTTTTATCCCTATAAAGATGATACCGATGTACAGCTCATCGGATGTGAAGCCGGAGGGGAAGGGATTGATACGCCATACCATGCGGCAACAATTGCGAAGGGACGTATCGGCGTATTTCATGGTATGAAATCCCTTTTCTGTCAGGATAGTGACGGAAATATTGAAGAAGTATATTCTATTTCGGCAGGATTGGATTATCCCGGAGTCAGCCCTGAACATGCGTATTTTCATAAGATTGGCAGAGCACAATATATGGCGGTTACAGATGAAGAAGCTGTGCAGGCCTTTGAATATCTGGCTAAGACGGAGGGTATTATTTGCGCTATCGAAAGTGCCCATGCAGTGGCAGGAGCCATAAAATACGCTAAGAATATGGGAAAAAACGAAATCATACTGATTACTTTGTCCGGACGCGGAGATAAAGATGTAGCAGCCATTGCCCGTTATCGCGGACAGGATCTGAAAGAATGAGGAGGAAATCATGAGCCGTATCAAGGAAGCGTTTAAAGACGGAAAAGCACTGATTGGATTTCTGACTGCCGGCGTACCGTCAGCAGAAGATACATTAAGATATATGGGAGATCTGGAAACAGCCGGAGCCGATTTGATTGAAATTGGAGTGCCTTTTTCGGATCCGGTTGCTGATGGCGCTGTCATTATGGAAGCCGATGTACAGGCATTGAAAAATAAAGTCCATTTGCCTCAGGTGATAGAAATTGTAAAAGCATTTCGGAAACAGTCAGAAACGCCTTTGGTATTCTTGACCTATTACAATCCTATATTTAACTATGGTGTAAAAAAATTCTTTGAAGAAGCAAAGGACATCGGACTGGATGGTGTAGCTATTCCCGATCTGCCCTATGAAGAGCAGATGGAAATACGTCCCTTTGCCGATACATATGAAATAGACATCATACAGATTATCGGACCGGCATCGGAAGAACGTATCTGTCAAAATGTGAGAAACGCGACTGGATTTATATATATTGTGTCTTCCGTTGAATCGGCAAATCGGAAATCAGATATGAAAACAAATTTGGCAGATATTATCTCCGTTATTCGAAAAACGACGGATACGCCCGTCGTAGTAGGACTTGACGGTCATCATACGGAAGAACTTCAAGGGATGAAAGAAATGGCTGATGGAATTACCACAGGAAGCATCGTGGTGGATATGATAAACAAAAACGGGAAAGAAGCGGGAGCGCCTATACAGGAATATGTGGAAAAACTGAAAATTTCCATAAAAGGCTGAAAGAATTTTGAAAAGGAAATCGGAAGCGATATTTTTCAGGAAATATATTAATTTTTAGAATTAATAGGTTAATCAACCAAGAGCGTATCTGGTGTTTCACAGGCCTCATAAAATCATTGTCAGTGAAAAAGGATACACAAAAATACGGAAATGCTGATGGCAGGAACATTCTTTGTAGAAATGCTCCTGAAAAAGCTTTTCCGTATTTTTTAGAATATAAAAATATTGATGCAACCTTGTTATATTGTAACAATTATAAATTACCATGTTACAAATGAAGAGAAGCTTTTCCCCGACAGATAATCAAATGTTCCATCCATTTCCGGAAATGTAATGGAACAGGCGCAAAGAAGCTGGTGGGGAATATGAAGAGCCTTGGAGATTTCGAGGCTCTTTTTATTGCCATACTTGGTATCGCCTAAGATGGGGTAACCTATGGAAGCGAGGTGGGCGCGGATTTGGTGGGGGCGGCCGGTGATGAGCCGGACTTCCAGCAGAGAGCAGATCGTCCTCGCTTTTTCTATGGTGGAGATTCTTTTGTACCTCGTTTCTATGGGTACAGCATTGTCTTTTTGCTCTGTAATGATAGTGACTTGATTCGCTGATTCATTTTTTATGAGGAAGCCTTTCAGGGTGTCCTGTTCTTTTGTTTTTCCTAAGACGATGCAGCGGTAGTATTTATGAAGGGTACGGTTCTTGATGATTTCATTCAGCATTTGCAGACCTTTGACAGTTTTTCCGCAAAGAATGATACCGCTTGTATTTCTGTCCAGACGGTTGCATACGGATGGCTTCGCTGTGGAATGATTATTGTAATGGCAATAGTTCAGCAGAGCGTCATTCAGTGATAATTCATTGGAGTTATCACTTTGGGTCAGTATGCCTGCCGGTTTGTCTACGATGAGGATATGCTCATCTTCGTAGATGATGCGTCGTGAAAAGGGGAAGGCAGATTTCTTTTGTGAGGGATCTGCGTTTTTCTTTTCGGAGAATGTATGGAATGTTTCATCGGAAAACCATATTTTTATGTTGTCTTTTTCCCGGAGAATTTCTTTTCCCGTGCATTTTTTATCGTTCCATGTGATATTTTTCTTACGGAAGCTTTTATAGAACAGGCTTGCCGGAGCCTGGGGCAGGAGTTTGCAAAGGTACTTGAAAAGCGTCTGTCCTTCTTCTGCTTTGGTGATGGTAAATTCTTTCATGGTAAGCTCCTGTATAGAGAAAAATTCTTCGAGATTTTTTAATTGGTGCCGTTTTGGTGCTGCTGGTATATCACACCCACCAGACGCAAGGACAAGTGAACCATTTTTACGCGTCGTTCTGCGCCTTAATAACAGATAACAAAAGCCGGCAGACGACTGACAGAGGAGAGAGTTTCATTCTTACCTTTCGTGTCACTCTCTCGAGCCAGTATCCTCCACCACTGACGTGGTCCCCCTCCTTATAGATAAGGAGGCTCTCACATTTCTTTATTTTTACTATTAAAGCCACCTTTCTAAATAACGGTTCGCTAAAATACTTTATGAAACTAAAAGGTAAGCTGAAAGGCTTCTTTAGAAAGAGCTGGTGCGTGCAGCGCGGCTGAGGATGCTTGCTGTAATGACTTTAATCGTGAGGGTAGAGGATCATTTTGCCCCTTTGTATTATTTCGTAAGTTAGCTATTTCATTTTTTCAGCGGCAGTATAGTGCGGCTTGGTATCTGCGCAAGAAATACGCCGGCTGTCATGCAGAGGATACCGATGAGCTGCTTTCCGGTAAAGGATTCATTCAGAAAGAGCACGCCGCAGAGTCCGCCAAAGACCATTTCCAGACTTAGGAGCATGGTGGCTTCCGTGGCAGGGAGATATTTCTGTCCCACTGCCTGTAAGGTATATGCGACACCGGTAGAAAGTATGCCTGTATATAAAATGGGCCACCAGGAGGACAGTATGCTTGAAATAGAAACGGTTTCAAAGAAGAAGGCCAGAATAAGGTTGCATATACCTACGACCATGAATTGTCCTGATGAGAGTGTGACAGGCGGGAAACGCTGCGTCAGATAGTTGAGGAGAATGATATGGGCTGCGTAGCAGACGGCACAGAGAAGCACTAAGAAATCTCCATATCCGATATCGAGTGTTTCCGTGATGGAAATAAAGTAGACCCCCGCCATGGCAAGAATGACACCGAAGATATGGTTCAGGCGCAGTACCTGCCCGAAGAAAAGACCGATGACCGGCACCATGAGCAGGTAAGTGGCAGTAAGGAAACTTGTTTTTGATGCCGTGGTGTATTGAAGGGCGACCTGCTGAAGAGTGGCGCCGCCGCAGAGAAGTATACCCGCCATAAGAATGGCAACCCAGATGGAAAAGGAAGCTTCTTTCGGATTTCTGCCAGAAGGATAATAATAAATAATAGGAAGCAGAGACAGGGAACCTAAAAGGAAACGGATCCCGTTAAAAGCGTAGGGGCCGATGGAATCCATGCCTATGACTTGCGCGACGAAGGCAAAGCCCCAGATAAGAGCTGCTAAAAGAAGCAGTAACCGATATTTCATGTGACTGGATGTACTCCGTTCGTTATAATAGATACATACTATTATAGCGAATAGATGATGGCCTATAAAGGAGAAATTGAATGAAAATCAAAATGGCGTCGATTGATCTGGACGGAACTCTTCTCCATGATGATATGTCGCTTTCCGATTTTTCCAAGGATATTATACGGAAAGCAGAACACAGAGGGATACGCATCGTGCTGGCGACGGGGCGTATGTTTGACGCGGCGCGTCCCAAGGCGGAAGAATTGGGACTTTCTGATACACCTTTGATTTGTTATACCGGCGCATGGATCATGATGAGCCGTTCCGGGAGACCGATATGGCAGGATGGGATAGATATTTCCGTGGCAGAAAAGATTCTTCTGACAGCAAGAGAAAAAGGATGGCTGGTACATACTTTTTTTGATGACCAGATCTATTTGCCAGAGCCCGATAAAACGGAAGCGAAGTATAAGAAGTACAGAACCAAGGCTGTGGCATACCTGGGAGATACATTTTACCATCCGAAGAAAAAGCCGACGAGGCTGATTTTTGCGGATGGGTCCGAAGCGGTCCGCAGAGAGATACGCAGGGTCATAGAGACGAATTTTTCAGATGAGGTAGACGTCGTATTCCCCGGAGATGATTTCGTGGATGTCCATAAAAAAGGAGTCAGCAAAGGGGCAGCGCTTCAGAAGTTGTGCAATATGTGGGATATTTCTCTTTCTGAGGTCATTGCTTTTGGTAATACAGAAAATGATGTATCTATGCTGAAAATGGCAGGAATTTCTTATGCTGTAAAAAATGCGGACAAATATGCCCGTTCGGCAGCAGGAAGCATTTGTGACTCTAACGAGAATGATGGAGTAGCTAAAGTTTTGGCGGAGTATCTCGTATAATAAGTAAAAAAAGCATTTCTGTTCATGCGTCTGCATAGGGAAATGCTTTTTTGTATCATTTAGAGTCTGTCCTGAAAGAAATGAATCGTTTCGGTAAGACCGTCTTTGATGTTTCTTGAAGGAGTCCAATCCAGCAGCGCCTTGGCTTTTTGATTAGAAAGACAGGAACGATAGATATCGCCTGTGCGTGAAGGACCGTAACGGAGAAGGTCTGCGGAGCACCCAGCGGCCGCAATCATTTCTGCGGCCAAATCGTTCAGCGACAGTTCTGTTTTGGTGCTGATGTTTATAATTTCGCCGTCCGCCTGATGTAAAGCTGACAGGTTGGCAGAAACAACATCATGGACGGAAATAAAATCCCTGGTCTGCCGTCCGTCTCCGAAAATGGTAATCGGTTTGTTTTCCGCGAGCGATTTGGCAAAAATATAAATGACACCGCCTTCGCCATCAGCACCTTGCCGGGGGCCGTACACATTACTGTAACGGAGGACGGTATAGGAGAGCTCGTAAATTTTATGGTAAAGAGCGAGATATTTTTCCGTCATCCACTTTGTAAGTCCATAAAAAGAACTGGGAGCGGGAATCAGATTTTCTGTAAGAGGGAGCGCGGGATTATCTCCATAAACCGCGGCGGAGGAAGAGAAGATAATTTTTTGCACATCTGTTTTGCGTGCGGCTTCCAGTACACGGAGCATACCGCTGATGTTTATATCCGCGTCCAGATAGGGATTATCAATAGAAGCGGGAACCATGGTCTGCGCTGCTTCGTGATAGATGATGTCGAAATGTCTTTCTTTAAAGATATCCGTCAGTTTTTCATCCCGGATATCCATTTTGAGAAATTCCGCTTCTTTGGGAAGAAAATCTTTTGTTCCGCTCGAAAGATCATCTATGATTGTGATTTCATGCCCGGCAGCGAGGAGCGCATCGGATAAGTGGGAGCCGATAAATCCTGCGCCGCCTGTAATTAAAATTTTCATAATATTATCCTTGTATCATGCAATGGTGTAAAGTTCTTCATCGGATGGTATTGCCCATTCAAAAGAATCAATTTCCATGAAACCGGTAGCCGGAGCCCCAAACAGTTTCAATCCGTTCATAAGCACGGCCGGATACCTTTTTTAATTTGGAACGGAGCCGGTTAATGTGGACTGTAACCGTTGCCGGCTCACCGATGGGATCTAAGCTCCATATCTGTTCGAACAGCTGCTCTTTTGAAAATACTTCATTGGGATGTGTGGCAAGGAAATAGAGAAGATCAAATTCTTTGCCTGTAAGCAATACATTTTTATCATTAAGGATGACTTGCCGAGCTTTGGGGCGTATGATGAGGTCTCCGATAGTAATTCCTTCTTCCGGCATGGATTTATTGAGTTGTTCCGCTTTAATCCGCATGTGGACAGAAAGCTGTGCACGTAAATGGGCAATAAGGATGGTTCCTTTCAGCGGTTTAAGCAGGTAGTCATCGGCACCAAGTCCCAGCCCGCGGACGATATCAGAGTCTTCTGTTCTGGCTGCTGCAAAAAGAATGGGCACGTTTGTGATTTCTCTCAGTTTGCGGCAAAGGGAAAATCCATCTTCTCCCGGCAGGGTGACATCAAGAATAACGGCATCTATCTTTTCACTGCGCATCATATGCAACGCTTCTTCACTGTTTTCCGCAATGAAGGGATTGTATCCCGCGCCTTCAAGAAAATCCCTTTCCATGTCGGAAATGGCAGGCTCATCTTCCACGATGAGTACATTCGTCATTTAAATTCCTTCTTTCTGAATGGTATAAATAATTAGAATCTTGCAGGTATATCTTAGATTTCAATATCCAATTCCACCGGGCAGTGGTCACTGCCCAAAATGGAAGAATGGATTTCTGCCGCTTTAATCCGCGGCTGCAATATATCGGAGACGAGGAAATAATCAATTCTCCACCCGATATTTCTTTCCCTGGATTTTGCAAAGTAGCTCCACCAGGAGTAGGCATCTTTTTTGTCCTGATGTAAATAGCGAAAAGAGTCAGTGAATCCATCGGAAAGGAGTTCTGTCATTTTATTACGTTCATCATCGGTAAAACCTGCGTTCATATGATTTGATGCCGGATTGGCAAGGTCGATCTCCTCGTGGGCCACATTCAAGTCGCCGCAGAGAATGACCGGCTTTTTTTTAGATAAATCAAGCAGATATTTTTTAAAATCATCTTCCCATTTCATTCTATATGTAAGCCGTGCCAGTCCACGCTGGCTGTTTGGTGTGTAGCAGGTTACCAGGCAGTGGTCATTAAAGTCTGCTGTGATGACCCGTCCTTCCTGATCATGCTCCTCCATACCGATACCATAGGTAACAGAGAGAGGTTTTATTTTAGTAAATAATGCAGTTCCGCTGTATCCTTTTTTTACTGCACTGTTCCAATACTGATAATAACCTGGGAGGTCAAGCTCGATCTGGTCAGGCTGGAGTTTCGTTTCCTGCAGACAGAAGCAATCTGCATCCAACTCTTTAAAAGACTGCATAAAGCCTTTTTTCATACAAGCGCGGAGTCCATTAACATTCCAGGAAATATATTTTAAACTTTTCATAAGTTCTCCTTCTGAAAGATAAACGAGCTATTCTTTGGTTATTTATTATACACGGTTCTCTTCATTATTTATAGAAGAAAAGAGTGAAGGATACTGTTTATGGGGATAAAAAGATGAATGAATATGAAATGCTAATGAATAAAAGATACGGTGTTATATGATATAATGACTAAGTATTGAATTATGACTTTTGTCAGGGGAAAGGAGAACGGGTATGAAAAAGATTGTTGTTACGGTTATCGGCGCGGACAGTGTCGGTATCGTTGCGGGCGTTACTAAAGAATTGGCACTGCAGAATATTAATATACTGGATATTTCTCAGACGATTTTGGATGGAATTTTTGATATGATCCTGATTTGTGATATGGAAAAGGCAAAGGGAACTCTTAAAGATGTACAAGATGCATTGGGAATGCTTGGTAAAGAACTGGGTGTGGATGTGCGTGTACAGCTTGCAGACATATTTTATGCTATGCATCGCATTTGAGGAGGGATCATGCTTGAATTAGATATTGAGGATATCCTGTCCACGGAGCGTATGTTTGATCAGAATAAACTGGATGTAAGGACGATAACGATGGGGATATCGCTGCTCGGATGTGTTTCTTCTGATGAAAAAACTTTGTGTAATAACATTTATGATACAATCTGCCGTAATGCGGAAGATCTGGCGGAGGTAAGCCATGATATATCCCGTGAGTACGGCGTACCGATTATAAACAGGCGGATTTCTGTAACGCCGATTGCACTGGTAGCAGGCGGAATCAGGAGTTCCAGCTACGTTTCGATTGCTGAAACACTCCAAAGAGCAGCTGATGAAGTCGGTGTAGATATTCTTGGCGGGTTTTCCGCTTTAGTTGATCGGGGGATGACATCGGCGGATAAGGTGCTGATTGATTCCATTCCCGAGGCTTTAGCCGTGACACGGAGCATTTGCAGTTCTGTCGCTATCGGGTCAACTAAAGCGGGTATCAATATGGATGCTGTAAAACGTATGGGGGAAATTGTTAAAGAAACGGCAGAGTTGACGAAAGATAAAGATGCGTATGGCTGTACAAAACTGGTTGAATTTTGTAATGCTGTGGAAGATAATCCTTTTATGGCAGGCGCATTCCATGGGGTGACGCAGGGGGATGTTGCTATCCATGTCGGCGTTTCCGGTCCCGGTGTTGTGAAAAAAGCCTTGGAAAGTATAAAAGGCGCACCTTTTGATGTTGTAGCAAAAACGGTGAAAAATACGGCGTTCATGATTACGCGTTTAGGTCAGCTTGTGGCGGAAGCGGCTACAGAACGTCTTCACGCTTCTTTCGGTATTGTTGATTTATCATTGGCACCAACGGCAGCTGTCGGAGATAGTGTGGCGCAGGTATTGGAAGAAATGGGATTGGAAAGCTGCGGCGGACCGGGGACGACCGCGGCACTTGCACTTTTGAATGACTCGGTGAAAAAGGGCGGTCTCATGGCGTCTTCTAGTGTCGGAGGCCTGTCGGGAGCATTTATTCCGGTCAGCGAAGACCTTGGTATGATTGAAGCGGTGCAGCGGGGAAGTCTTTCTTTGGAAAAATTGGAAGCCATGACCTGCGTATGTTCCGTCGGATTGGATATGATAGCAATTCCGGGAGATACTTCCGCAGCGACGATTTCAGCTATTCTTGCTGATGAAGCCGCAATCGGCATGATTAATAACAAAACGACGGCGACAAGACTGATTCCGGCTCCCGGAAAGAAGCCTGGAGACATGGTTAATTTCGGCGGACTTATGGGATATGCGCCGGTTATTGATATTAATCGGTTTAAAGCAGATCAGTTTATTGCCCGGGGAGGAAAGATTCCGGCGCCTTTGAGAGCATTAACAAATTAGAGGTTTATTTATACATAAAAGTGAAAGATGGTTATCTTTTCGCGGATACCATCTTTTTAAATTTATAGGGAGGAAAGATGGATATGATTTCTTTACGGCTGTGTTAGAATAATCAAAGATATAAAATAAGTACATTATATGGAGTAAAGGTTTTATATACATGGGAACCAGAGAGACTGTAAATCATATGCCGGGTATGGATAAGTCTGGAAATATACATTGGATATACTGGTGGGCATTTGCCACATTCATACCTGTAGGAATCACATTTTTCTTGAGCTGGTATTTTGGTGCGCCCGGCGGATATCAGCCATATTCATTAATTAAACTTTTTTTGCTTTTTCTACAAACAGGATTCGTGACTGCATACTTCATCAGACGGCATTTATTAAAAGCGATTGTATCACTGTGGCTTACGATTACGTTTTTATTCGGGCTTTCTCTTATTGTGCCTTATTTATCTATACAAGCTAATGTCACTCTGGATATGGCAGATTTATCGGGGGAATTTAGCACGCCTCTTTATCTTTTTATTTCCTGTCTTACTGCTGCATGGCTGCTGCCGCATAGGTGGAGAATGATTGCCCGGATTATCTGCATGGTTTTCATTCTCTTATATGTGCTGATCCAATTCAGCTATATCGGGTATTATATGACGACTAAGGCTCTTTTGTCAGTGAATATGATGATAGCCATGGCGCAGACAAATATATCGGAAGCGATTTCTTACATGGAAGTAAATCTTCCCTATGCCGGATTGGCAGGCGGGATTATCGCGCTGATCCTGTTGGGGGCATTGGTGTTCCTTACTAGCAGGTACAGCTTTCATCAGGAAGAAATTGTATCCAAAAAGGCCTGGTTTGTATTGCTTTTCTTCTTCTTTGCGAATTGTGGGCTTTCTGTACTTTCTATCAGCAGTACGCGTATCGCCCATGTATATGCTGAGGCATATCAAACTTTAAGAAGCTTTGGCGAGTATCAATCCATTTTAAAAGCAAGGCGGAATATGCACATTACAGATCCGGATGTGCTGGCAAAGCTGAAAGCAGCTCCTGATGGAGTATATATACTGGTCATAGGAGAATCGCTTACGCGGGATCATATGCATGTATATGGATATAAAAGGGAAACGACGCCGTTTCAAACAGAGGCAAACATAGATCCTCACTATACGTTTTTTAACCATGTCTATTCCTGCTATACGCAGACGGTACAAGTTCTCACTTGTGCGCTGACGGAGAAGAACCAATATAACGGAATGAATTTGTCTGATGCTTATTCTATTATTGATTTGGCAAGAGAAGCGGGATTTAAAACTACATGGATATCTAATCAGTCCCGTTTCGGTATATGGGATACGCCTATCGGTGCTATCGGTTCTGAGTGTGATGACCAATATTGGCTTAATCAATATATAGGAACCGATGTAATTACGAAAGATTACGATACTGCGCTGATACCTTATTTAAAAAAAGTGGATCCTGCAAACAGGAGGCAGCTGATCGTCATTCATTTGATGGGGAGCCATATCAGTTATTGGGACCGCTATCCCAGAGAGTTCTATCATTGGCCGGTTGATACATCTAAAGAACGTGAAACGGCAGAGGTTATGAATGATGAATATGATAATTCAGTTCTGTTTAATGATTATGTGATGGAATCTATCATGAATGAGGCCACCAATTACCTGCATGCTGATGCTGTTATGTATTTCTCTGATCATGGTGAAGAGGTGACGGCCCGACCGGGACACAATGCGGATCAATTTAACTTCACCATGGTTCATATTCCATTTTGGATTTATATGTCTGAGGACTATCATCGGATAAATCCGCAGACGGCCGCGATGATTGAGGCGCGAAGGAACGTACCGTTTTCCAATGATATGCTGTATGATACGCTGATGGGAATGATGGGATTGACCGTTGTCCATTATGATTCAGCATGTAATCTGTTTTCACCTGATTTTGATAAGGATGTAACCACATTAATGACGATGTATGGAAACGTAATGATTAGGAATGATAGGGAACAGGTAGGAGAAAATAAGGAAGAAATCGACAGGTTGTGGAATCGAAAAAGAATGGAGGCGGCAGAAGAAGCGGGCCATATGAATTTTAATTGGAACAATTTTGATCAGACATTTTTACGAACGCAGCCGGTAACGTATATTAGAAATGAAGGCGTCAGTCAAAAGTAGCGGCCTTCAGACAATCGGTTTATGCGGTGGTCATTATGCTATAATCAATAAGGAAAATAAAATGGTGGAGGATCTATGCGTCTTCGGAGGAAACCTTGGATAGATGAAGCGATAAAGGATTATACGGATATTTTATACATGGAGGAGCCGACACGGCTGAAAGGCAAATGGAATACTTTATTTCCTGAACCTGAGAACCCAATTCATGTAGAATTCGGTACAGGAAAGGGACGGTTTATTTCCCGCATGGCAAGCGTTCATCCTGATATCAACTATATAGGAATGGAGGTACAGGAAGGTGTCATTTATTATGCGGCTAAGAAGACCGCAGAGATGGATCCGCCAGTTGCCAATGTCCGCTTGATTTTAGGGGATGTGAAACATATTCAGGATATTTTTGCCCGGGGAGAGGTTTCCGTCATTTATTTGAATTTTAGCGATCCTTGGCCTAAAGCCAGACATGCGAAGCGGCGATTGACCTATAGAGAGTTCCTGAAAAAATATGAATGGATACTTAAAGAAGGCGGAGAAATCCGTTTTAAAACAGATAATAAAGACCTCTTTGATTTTTCTTTGGCGGAGTTCAAGGAAATGGGATGGAAGATTTCTTTCATTACTTACGATCTCCACCGTGAACCGGTGAAAGGCGATGTGGAAACAGAGTATGAAGAAAAGTTCAGCAGAAAGGGGAACCTTGTATGTCGTCTCGTGGCCACGCGTCCGATAAGATGAAGTATGTACCGGATTCTTTACGGTGGCTTATTGCGATTACCGGCGTGCTTATAGTGATAGGATGCTTAAATATATACAGCTCGACATATTATATGGATATTTATGACGGCGGAAGCGCATATAAACATATATCGAACCACATCCTGTTTCTCTTAGGAGGAATTTTTGCAGCCTGGATTGCTGTTAAATTGGGAACGAATAAAATTCGGCAAGGTGCTTGGCTTTGGTTTATTGCGGTATTTCTGCTTCTTATTCTTGTTAAATTTGCGGGAATTAGTGTTAATGGTGCGAATCGCTGGATTATGTTGGGCCCCATGTCACTGCAGCCTTCGGAATTGGCGAAAGTTGCGGGAATTATTTGGACGGCTGCTTTTTTGGCGAAACGGATCAATAATAAAGAGCCTATTACAGTTTTTTATGGTATATTGAATCGCCCTGTGGGAAAGCGTCGGAAAAGGAGGGGGCTTGTCCATCATTTTTTGCCGATATTATGTCCTGCGGTTTTGGCAACGATTGTTTTGCTCCAACCTGACATGGGAACGGCGGCTATTATCCTTTTTTTCCCGGGACTGCTTTATATTCTTGCGGGGATGCCGTTTTTGGAAATCTTGGCAGGAATTGTGACGGCAGTTTGTCTTGGGGGATATCTGGCTGTTGTTTCTGCTTATCGCGCGGAGCGTATGGCTGTATTATGGGATCCGTTTGCCGATCCTTTGGGGGCGGGATATCAGATTGTACGGAGTTTAACCGCAGTCGGTTCCGGCGGATTTCGGGGGCAGGGACCGGGGGAAGGGGTGTACAAATTTTTATACCTTCCTGAACAGCATACAGATTTTGCTTATGCAGTTTTCAGCCAGGAGTTTGGATTCATCGGTTCAGTTGCTGTTATGTGCCTGTTCATGGGATTTCTTATGTGCGGGTTTTCCTGCGCCCGCCAGTTGAAACAACCTTATGAATCTTTACTTGTTTACGGATTGACATTGCTTATCTCTGTACAGGGAATTATTAATATGGCAATGGTCATTGGATGTTTTCCTGTCACTGGGATTCCATTGCCCTTTATTTCTTATGGCGGTACGTCATTGCTGACTAATGTTATTTCGGTAGGCCTTATTTGGGGTGCCGTTATATCGGGACGTGAAAAGAGCGATATAGAAGAACGCAGACGAATGATTAAAGCGATGGAAGGGCAGTTGGCACCATCTGGGCGTAAATCTTTTAATCATTTTTAACGTTTATTTACGATCTCTCGGCATAACCGAGAGATTTTTCATGAAAGTGTGAACAGATTGGCAGGGATTTCCTATAAACAGCTGGCTGAATTGGCAGAACGGTATCCGGATGAAAACCAGGGAATGTCTTTGGTGATTGTTTTTATGGTTCCTGATGAATCTGCAAAAAAAAAGACCTTATCCCTTTGCCATTTTTTAGATAGGCAGGGAATAAAAGCGGGATTATTTTTTGCCGGACATCAGTCTGTATTAAGTAATCGTGTAGAAGCATTGGCACGGATAAGAGCGGCCGACTCCTTTGTGATTGTAACGAAGGATCTGGAGGAGTCGGGGCTTTTTGCTCATGCGGCCCGGTGCATGGAAAAGCAGGGTCTTATTATCTATGAAGGAGCCTTAACGAGAAAGCTGATTACTTGTGTCACCAAAATGGAAATAAGCAGTTTTTTTGCAGAGGAATCAGTGTTTTCCTATCCAGTATATGCAGATACCAAGAATGACATATTTTGTCTTGCTGCTTTGTGCTTATATGCCGTGCATGGCGGTGGAACGATATTGGAAGCTGCTGATGAAATACGAAAAATGCTGCGTAATTAGATATGGATTGCATTCTAAACTTTTTTATTGATGATGGATTTTGTAATAGACCATGCAACCGTCAGAGATTTTTGCAGTATAAAGAAATAAAGTGCCTTTCGAGGATGTAAGAGCCAGAAAACGCCTGCAATCGGCCGGAGCGGAGTGAACCGCCTTTTTGAATTTGTTTTTATCATTTTATCACCAAAGGATAATAATCTTCTTGTTGCAATATCTGCGACTTTAGCCTTTGTGAGGATCATGGTCAATTTTAATAAGTTAGACATAAAATCACCTCTTATCAGTTATCATAACAAAGCGGTGCGAGAAAAGCCATGAGATTCATTTCTTTTTTATTTGTGATAAAATATGGACATACTTCGGGGTAAAAGCTGTTCCGATAAATTCCGATAAAGACTAGGGGGGAATGATGGATTTTACTGATTATATATTATTTGTACCGATGTTTTTTCTTGCCATATATTTGTGGCTGGAGTTTCAGGATTTTGGCGTAGCTATTGTAGCACCGATGGTTGCGCAAAACGAAGAGGAAAGAAAGACGGCGCTTAATCTTTTAAAACCGGGGTTAGACGGAAATGAAGCATGGGCGTTTCTCTGCGCGGGGATGACTGGCGCACTTTTTTCGAATGGTCGGTTTAATATTCCGGAAAGCACATTTTGGCCTTTGGGGATTATTCTTACGGGAATGATTGTGCGGTTAGCGGCAGCCTTTTGGGGGAATATATTCCAGCAGCCTTTGCTATTAAGAGGAGTCCGTTTTATCACAATCATTAATGTCATCTCTGCAGGGGTTCTTGCGTTGGAATTGGCCAATTGGGACCTTTTTACAACGAAAAGTGTGTTTGGCCTTATTTGGTTGTTTATGAGTTGTATTCAGGTCGGTGCCATCTATGGAGCCTGTAAGACAGCGAACCCGTTGAGGGAAAGATTTCGGGCGACTTTCCTTGTAACCAATATTCTTTCATTGATGGCATTTATTGCTGTTTTTGGTGCATGGTATGTTTTGGGGAATCGTGAAATATTTGGAACAGATATGCTTCTGTCAGGATTTTCATCTGTTGTAATTATTTCAGCCATAGCGTTTTTTTCCGTAAGAGCCAGACATGTATATGCGGGGATGCTGTTGTCCTATATTGCGCAGTGGGGTGCCGTGTGTATCTATTTATTTACCATGATGTCAAGCTTTCCTTCCCCAGCGCAGGATTCTGTAATCAAAGTCGATATGAGTTTGATTATCGGAGCTACCGCCGTATGGACAGGTATCGTATTTATTTGGCGGATGTGTCGCCATAAAGTGGAATATGTTTGGGAAGACCATATTTGAATGAAAATGAGGATAAGGAGCTAAAAATGGGTGAACTTTTTAAAACGCAGCATACCATTGATGAAATGCTGGATCGGATGGGTGTGAAAATCGTTTTAGATACGGATCACTTATCGGAAGATGATGTTCTTGAAGCGGAAAAGAGCGGTAGTTCAGTGGTACTAAAGAAGAAAAGATCAGAAAAAGTTGAGTAAAAACGGAAAACAGGCAACCAAGAGAAAAATAAGGTTAAAGCCTGTTTTTTATTGGTGGAGAATTATCCCTGTGGTATGATAAATACTGAAATGCTAAATGTCTTTTTGTAATTTGATTGTGTATAGTTAATGAATTGGAGGATAGTATGGATTCATTTGTTCATCTCCATTCTCATACAGAGTACAGCCTATTTGACGGAACTTGTCGAATCAAGGAACTTGTTTCATATGTAAAAGAACTGGGGCAGACGGCGATAGCCATTACAGATCATGGCGTTATGTATGGAGCTGTTTACCTTTATAAAGAATGCTTAAAACAGGGGATTAAGCCGATTATCGGTTGTGAGATATATGTGACAGCGGGGAGCCGTTTCATTAAGGATGCCGATAAAAAAGAAAAGCTGGCTCATTTGATTCTCTTGGCAGAGAATAACACTGGTTATAAGAATATTATAAAAATCTGTTCAAAATCGTGGACGGAAGGATACTATCATAAACCTCGGGCAGATCATGATTTACTTCTGAAGTATCATGAAGGTGTTATTGCATTGTCGGCTTGTATCGGCGGCGAATTGCCACAGGCAGTCCTGAAGGGAGATTTGGAACAGGCAAGAAAAATTATCCGGTTTTATATGGATACGTTTGGAAAAGATAATTACTTTATAGAATTACAAAACCACGGATTGCCGGAAGAGGCGGCGGTACGGCCTGCGCTGGCTGAACTTGCCAAAGAATATGGACTTGGACTCGTGGCGACCAATGATTTTCACTATACCAGAAAAAAGGATGCGGGAAGTCAGGAGATCAAACTTTGTATATCAACAGGAAACACGATGGATGATCCCGGTAGATTCCGTTTTGCGAATGAGGAATTCTATTGTAAGAGCGGAGAAGAGATGAAAGCGCTTTTGGGAAACTTTCCCGGGGCCATTGAGAATACAGCGAGAATTGCAGAACGGTGCAATGTCACATTTACTTTTGGTAAACACAAGCTGCCGTCTTTTACCGTTCCTGAAGGAGAAACCGCGGCAACTTATTTGCGCAGGTTGTGTGAAGAAGCTCTTCCTGAGCGATATCCGAACTATGGGAATAAGGAAAAAGAGCGTCTTGATTATGAACTGGGCGTTATAAATCAGATGGGGTTTGCTGATTATTTTCTCATTGTCATGGATTTCATTCAATATGCGAAAACACACGGTATTCCTATCGGTCCGGGGCGAGGAAGTGCTGCAGGGAGTATCGTGTCATACCTTCTCCATATCACGGAAGTGGATCCGCTGCGTTTTCATTTGCTTTTTGAACGCTTCTTAAATCCGGAACGGATTTCTATGCCTGATATTGATACGGATCTCTGTTACAGAGGGCGGGGTCAGGTCATTGAGTACTTAGCAAAAAAATATGGTGAAGACCATGTGGCGCAGATTATTACTTTTGGTACATTGGCTGCCCGTGCGGTAATTCGGGATGTCGGGCGTGTGTTAAGCATGCCGCTTCGGGAAGTGGATCGGATTGCGAAAATGATTCCGAGTGGTCCCGGAGTTACGCTGAGGACAACGCTGGAACGGTCAAAAGAGTTTGCGGAATTATATGCATCTGATAGTAATATACACCGTTTGATCGACCATTGTCTGGATTTAGAAGGCCTTTCAAGAAACTCGGGAACTCATGCGGCAGGCGTAGTGATCTGTTCCGAACCGGTCGAAGAATATGTTCCTATACAACTGACCCAGGATAATTTTATCCAAACCCAGTATGAAAAGGACTTGGACGAAGAGCTTGGACTGCTTAAGATGGATCTTTTAGGTCTTCGCAATCTTACGGTTATTCATGATGCATTAGAAATGATTAAGACGAACAGAGGAATTGCGCTTGACATAGAAGCGATTCCTCATGTGGATGAATTGACTTGCAAAATGCTGTGCTCCGGAGATACGGTGGGGGTATTTCAGTCGGAATCATCAGGGTTTACATCGCTTTTGATGCAGTTGGAACCTGAGTGTTTTGAAGATTTGATTCCTATGGTAGCCTTATATCGCCCCGGACCGCTGGGGAGTGGCATGGCGGAAGATTTTATTAACCGCAAGCATGGGAAAACGGCAGTTGATTATCCGCATCCTTCGTTGGAGACAATTCTTAAAGAAACTTACGGGATTATCCTGTATCAGGAACAGGTTATGCAGATTGCGTCTGTTATGGGGGGATTCAGTCTTGGTCAGGCGGATCTTCTTCGTCGCGCGATGGGGCATAAAGAACCGGAAATACTGCAGGCCCAGCGTGAGTTGTTTGTTAAAGGGGCGGCAGTACAAAAAATAAGTGAAGAAATTGCTAACCGTGTATTTGATCTGATGGTTCATTTTGCCGGATATGGATTCAATAAGTCACATAGTGTATGTTATGGATGGATTGCCTGGCAGACAGCATATTTAAAAGCACATTACAGACCTGAGTTCATGGCAGCTATGATGACTTGCTATAATGGGGATCGTAATAAGGTCAGCCGTTATATTTCCGACACAAGACGTGCAGGAGTAAAAATAGCGGCGCCTGATGTAAATCGAAGTGAAGCGGGATTTTCCGTGAATGGGGATACCATTCTTTTTGGTCTTGCCGGTGTGCAAAATGTAGGAGAAGGAATCGTAAATTCCATTATCGGCGCACGGAAAAAAGATGGCGCGTTTAAATCTATTTCCGATCTGCTGGAACGGATTGATTCCAAGGGATTGAACAGCCGCGCCTGTGAAAGTCTGATTCGCTGCGGGGCTATGGATTCTTTTGGCTATAATCGCAGACAGCTTATCGAAGTGCTGCCCCAGGCATTAAATAATGCGTCAGTGACGCGAAGTGACAGGGAATCGGGACAATTGTCCTTATTTGGTGGAGAAATAAAGGCAAAAACAATCGTTTACCCCGATTTACCGGATATGTCGGCGGCGGAGAAGATCGATTCGGAAAGAAAACTGCTTGGATTTTATGTAAGCGGGCATCCTCTTGATTCTTATAAGCAGCAGATGAAATATTGTTCGCCTATTTATTCACTGTTGAGTGATGGGATGAAATATGACGGGAAGATGGTTTCTGTTGGAGGGATTATAACCCGCGTCAAAAGTATGACAACTAAAAAAGGCGCGCCTATGGGGTATGTAAGTCTGGAAGATTATGAAGGAGCCATGGAAGCGGTCATATTTCCTTCTGTATGGGAAAACTCACGTATGATGGTTTCTGAAGACCGCGCGGTGTGTGTCCGCGGACGTGTGCAGGCGAATGAAAGGGATGTAAGAATATTGGCTGAGGAGATTATACCGCTGGCACAGTTCCATAAAGTAGTACGTCCGATGTATAAGTCAGTCCATCTTTATATCGATGCTGCCCATGAATCTGATGCCGTAAGTAATCGGTTGTCGGTCATATTGAGAGAAAATCATGGGAATGTTCCTGTATTTCTTCATCTGGAGAGAACACACCAGAAGATTACAATGAGCAGAGAGTTTTATCTGGACTTCAGTGCGGATTCTGAAATAGCACTCAAAAAGCTGTTGGGCCCCCAATCTGTAGTGGGAGAAGTCTTGCATAAGCAGGGAAACTGAATGAGTTACCGAGGCGTGATATTTTATGCATAATCCATGCCCGTATGATATACTGAATCATATGGTTTAATAGATAAAGGGGGATGTCATGAAGTTTCTCGTTTGTATTAAACAGGTAGTAGACACTTCCAAAATGGAAGTGGATCCGGAAACGGGGCGCCTTAAACGTAATAATGCCAATAGCATTATGAATCCTGTTGATTTGAATGCGTTGGAAGCAGCCTTATCTCTTAGGGATCGGATAGGTGGAACGGTTACGGTGATTACCATGGGACCGCCGCAGGCGGAAGCCGTTCTTCGGGATGCGGTTGCTATGGGGGCTGATGATATTTATCTGGTAACAGATCGGGCCTTTGGCGGAGCGGATACTTTGGCAACCAGCTATACCCTTGTTGCAGCCATTTCTAAAATAGGGATGCCTGACTTGATTTTCTGCGGAATAGAATCTATTGACAGTAATACAGCGCAGATAGGGCCTGAAATAGCAGCAACACTCGGGATAGCCGATGTGAGTGGTGCTTCATTTATTTGTTTTGAAAAAGAAGGCGGTCTTATTGTTACCAGGCAAAATGGAAGCAGTGCTGAAGTTGTTGAATTAAAACTTCCTGCGGTAGTAACCGTTTTGCCAGAACTTAACAAACCGCGGTATTCCTCGATAAAAGGAATTTTGGGCAAGGGAGATGCTGAACTTCATATCATTACAGCGGCGGATTTGGATATTGATACTGCACGGATTGGAATAAAAGGTTCTCCCACACAGGTGAAACGTGTACGGCCCGTAGTACCGCCACAAAAGGAAAACCTTCGTATTGAGGAAAAAGATCCTCAAGAATCGGTAGATATTCTGATAGAAGCATTAAGGAAAATTTCTGTAATTTAGGAGGGTAAGTATGGATTTTTCTGATTATAAAGGAATTTACGTTGTTGCCATTCCTAAATATGGTGAAATGCAGAAAGTTACGGGGGAATTGATTGGAGCTTCCCGTGAATTGGCTGCTGAACTGAATGAATCGGTGTCCGTTGTTCTTGTGGGAAGTGAGATTCGCGATAAAGCACAAGAACTTATTCATCTTGGTGCGGATTTCGTTTACGTTATGGATGCACCGATTTTTACGCATTATGATGGTGTGGCATATCAGAAGGCTTTAACGGGATTTTTTAAAGAAAAGAAACCCAATATCGTGATGTTTGGAGCAGATCCTTATGGCAGGGATTTGGCTCCTCGTATGGCGGCAGACTTAGTTTGCGGTGTAACGGCAGATGTAACGGAATTATCTGTTGAACCGGAAACGAAACTGGTTGTCTGGTCCCGTCCGGCGATGGGAGGAAATATTATGGCGGATATTGTCAGTCCTAATTTCCGTCCGCAGGTAGGGACGGTCAGGGCAGGGACATTCCGGTATCCCACATATGATGAAAGCCGTATTGGTGAAATTATTGATGTTCCCGTCCAGCTGGGGCTGGAAGATTTTGGCACGCTTTTAAAAGAAATTCTACCTGAAATTTCTGATGATAATCCGGTGGAAGAGGCGTCTGTTATTGTTTCCGGCGGTCGCGGTATTCATTCAGAAAAAGAATGGGTACAACTTCATGAATTGGCGGAACTTCTTGGCGCATCAGTGGGATGCAGCAGACCTATAGCTGAACTTGGCTGGGAGAAACAGAGCCATCAAATCGGACAAACCGGTAAAGGTGTTTCTCCCAAGGTATATTTTGCTTTTGGGATTTCCGGTGCTATGCAGCATTTGTGCGCAGTAAAAGCGGATGTTCTTATCGCGGTAAACCGTGATGCGAAAGCACCGATTATGGAAACAGCGGATTATGCGGTCATTGCGGATTTAAAAACATTCCTGCCGTTATTTATTGAAAAAATAAAAATGATAAAATCTGAAAAACAATAACGGTATAGTAATTTTAGCAGGATATTATGCAGAAGAAAACGATTGATTCTGTATTCTGTTTGCTGGGAGGGGAATTGTATGGGAGAAACCAAAACTGCCATATATTACAATCACAATTTTTACTATGATTTTTCACAAATTATCAGTGCTGATGATCGGGCGATCCAGTTTGGAGACGGTGCTTATGAATGGATCCGTATACACCATGGACATTCTTTCGGGCTTTCTTATCATACCGACCGATTATATCGGTCCATGCGCCTTTTAGGAATCCGCCCCGTAACAGCTCCTGATGAATTTACTGAAATCGTAGAAGTCGTTGTAGAAGAGTCTGAAATTGAAGAAGGGTATGTGAAGATTATTGTGACTCGGGGGAGTGATGACCATAACTTCACGATCCCTGCAAGAAGTGCGCTTCAACCGAATGTCCTTGTATATGGGAAGCCTATTGATTTGAATGCAATTGAAAAAGTCCAGTCCGGAGTGAACTGTATTACACTTGATGATGATCGCGGACATCACTGCGATATTTTGAGTCTGAATCAATTAAATAATATGATGGCAAGAGCAGAGGCGCAGAAAAAAAATTGTTATGATGCTGTCTTTATTAAAGACGGACTTTTGACAGAAGCATCTCATTCAAATGTATGTATTGTCAAAGCGGGAGTTATTTGGACCCCGGCAACGAATGAGCATATGATTCGTGGGGTTACCCGTTCTCTTGTACTCACTCGCGCAGCTCCATCTGCAGGGGTAACATCTATTGATGAGGCATCTGAGCCTGTGCGGTTTGAAGATATGATGACAGCCGAAGAGGTATTTCTGACAAATTCCCAGGATGGGATCATTCCGGTCTTATCCATTGATGGTAACCTTATTGGCGGCGGTAAGGTGGGCGATGTAACCCAAAAGATCCAAGAACATTATGCGCATTTAATGGAGGACGGACTCCCGTAACCTTTAACTTAAAAGAAGCAGGTCTTCGGACCTGTTTTGTTTTGCAGATGTCAGCTTGGAACAGAGAATTTCCATATTTTGTCTATGATATAATAAGAAATAATTTCACTGGGAGGGCATTATGCGCGTACTTGGCATTGACCCCGGAACAGGACGCTGCGGGTTTGGAATTGTAGAGAAGCATGGAAATAGAATTGTGCCGATTAACTATGGTGTAATTGAAACATTTAAGGAACAGAATTCCTTAGAACGTTTAAATATCGTTTATGAAGGGGTGGCTGAACTTATAGAAATGTACCGTCCGCATTTCATGGGAGTGGAATCGCTTTATTTTAATACGAATATAACAACAGGAATTGAAGTCGCGCAGGCCAGAGGGGTAATTCTTCTTGCCGGATACAGGCAGAGCGTACCTGCAGTGAATGTGACTCCGCTACAGGTTAAACAGCAATTGGCCGGCTATGGGCGCGCGGAAAAGAAACAAGTCATTGAAATGGTTATGCGGATCATGCATATAAATACAAAAATAAATCCTGATGATGCAGCAGATGCATTGGCAATAGGATTAACGGCTATTTATCAAATGGAACATAAGCGGCTGTTCAAGGAGGAAATATGATTGGATATATAAAAGGTAAAGCGACCGCTGTTTCTAAAGAGTTCTGTTTCATCGAAGCCGGCGGTATAGGATACCGTGTATTTATTTCAGAAATGAGCCGTCAGAAAATTCATTTAGGGACGCCTGTACGGCTTCTGACTTATATGGCAGTAAGAGAAGATGCTATACTTTTATATGGGTTCCTGACACAGGAAGAATATGATCTGTTCCTTATTCTTATCTCGGTGTCTAAAATAGGACCTAAAGTGGCAATGGGCATTCTTTCAGTGATGGAGCCGGAGGATTTTGTTTTGAGTATCCGGAACAGAAATTTATCAGTTTTAACAAAGCTGCCCGGTGTGGGCAAGAAAACGGCTGAACGGCTTTTGGTGGAATTAAAAGATAAGGTAGGAGATTTCGCAGAAGGCGATATAGATGAGCCGGAATCGTTGGCGGCCGGAAAACCGGATGAAAGCGGTATTGCTGCCGATGCGGCTAAGTACCTTCGTGCGCTTGGCTATGAAGATACGGAAATTCAACCGGTACTGAAAAAGCTGTCAATAGAATATAAAGATGTTTCCCCATTGGTGAGTGCAGCTCTTCGTGAGTTTGGAAAACAATAAAGTTGTACTGATATTTCAGCAGGGGTAAGAGAGGTTGCTTGAAGGTACTTATGAATAACAAATATATAAAAAGCCTTGGTGGAGAAGAACATATAGAAATGTTAGGCACAGAAGGACGGATTACTGCAGGTGAAGGAAGCAGGCGGGATGAGTGGCAGCAGACTATTCGTCCGCAGCGGTTAAGTGACTATATTGGACAGTCGACTTTTAAAGAGAATCTGCATGTTTATATTTCTGCCGCAAGATCCAGAAAAGAAGCACTTGACCATGTATTGCTTTACGGACCGCCCGGTCTTGGAAAAACCACGATGGCAAAAATTATTTCTAATGAATTGGGAGTCCAGTTTAAGGTGACGAGCGGGCCGGCCATCGGGAGGCCCGGAGATTTGGCTGCTATCCTTTCTACGCTGCAGGAACATGATGTTTTATTTATTGATGAGATTCACCGTTTAAATCGAAGTGTAGAGGAAATACTCTATCCGGCCATGGAAGATTTCGCGTTGGATATTGTCATGGGGAAAGGCGCCGGTGCTAATTCCATACGCATTGAGCTGCCGCCATTCACTTTGATTGGCGCGACTACCAGGGCCGGGGCTTTATCGGCTCCGCTTAGGGATCGTTTCGGTATTATTAATCATATGCAGTTTTATACGGCAGACGAATTAAAGCATATACTGATTCGTGCAGCAGGAATTTTGAATATTAAAATCGAAGAGACGGGAGCGGAAGAAATTGCACGTCGATCCCGGGGAACGCCAAGAATCGCGAACCGATTATTAAAACGTATTCGCGATTTTGCACAGGTAAAAGGGGAAGGCGTTATTTCACAGGAGATTGCGGCAGACTCTCTCTCTGCGCTTTATGTGGATGATATCGGATTAGATTTGATTGATCGGGAAGTATTAAAAGCAATTATACAAAAATTTAATGGCGGGCCTGTGGGTATTGACACAATATCTGCGTCAATTAGTGAGGAACGGGCTACTATTGAAGATATATGCGAGCCGTATCTGATGCAAATCGGATTCATTTCCCGTACACCGAGAGGGCGGATTGCAACCAAGGCGGCTTATGATCATTTAGGTGCGATATGGAGTAAAGAAACGGTTCAAGACGAACTGTTTGAGGGGGGATAATGGATTTTGGAAAAATGTTGATTGTTTTCGGAATTTTTATGATCATAGCAGGTGTGGCAATAGGTTTCAGCAGCAAATTTTTCTTGTTGGGGCAGTTGCCGGGGGATATTCACTGGTCCTGGGGAAAGACGAAGTTTTTCTTTCCTGTCGTCTCATCTTTAGTTATCAGTATTGTAGGAACAATTCTTTTAAATTTGTTTTTTAGAAAATAAAAATATATTTATTTAAAGATCATTTATCCGGTAAGAATGAATAAAGGAACGATTATATGAAAAAAAATATAGCTGTTGCTGCTGCATGCATAACCTTTGCAGTATTAATAGGAAATTCGGTTAACGTAAGTGCTGAGTCTATTCCCATAAAAAAGAAACAGGTACAGCTTTTATCAGGATTTGTTAAAAATGTTGCAAAGATTAAGCCTGTGCAAAAAAAAGGGCCTGATGTGGAAGTCGGACTGCTTTCCGGACAGCCGCAGGTAGAGATTGAGGGACTAAGTCATTTCCGAATTGAAACGAATGGCAAAGTATGGAAATCTTATAATGCCGGCAAGCGGATTTCTGTATCACGGAAAGGGAAAAATATAGTTTTAGAAGGGAAGGCTTTTAATGCTCCTGTGTATTTTACGACAGGAAATGGAGAAGAAGCTTTCTCTGTAAAGGGAAACAGGTATCGTGGCGAAATGAAGATAATTCCTTCTGCATGGAATAATGGTGTTACTGTTGTGAACCGGGTGCCGATGGAGTTGTATTTAAAGGGTGTAGTTCCCAGTGAAATCGTGCCTTCATGGAAGCCTGATGCCATTAAGGCGCAGGCTGTCGCGGCAAGGACTTATGCTGTTTATCACAAGAATGGATACCGATCCGCCGGTTATGATATAACAGATGATACCCGGTCACAGGTGTATCGTGGCTGTTCTGTGGAAACGTCGGCAACGAATAAAGCAGTGGAAGAAACGGCAGGAGAGATAATTACTTATAACGGAAAGGCTATTGATGCACTTTTTCATGCGAATGGCGGCGGATATACAGAAGACAGTGAAAATGTATGGGGATCATATGTCCCTTATCTGCGGGGAGTAAAAGAGGAGAGCAGCTCTACAGTTAATCGCCCATGGCACAAAATTGTTTCGATTGATTCATTTTCCAATGCGATTTCACGAGCAGGGTATCATGTGGGGAAGGTAAAAAAGATAGGTCTCTCCAGGCTTCACATGGGGAATAATAAAGCGAAGGACCGGGGAATATCAGGACGAGTTAAGACGATGGAAATTACTGGAAAATCCGGCAGGAAAATAATTCCCGGAGAAGTAATCCAAAGTGCATTTGACTTGGACAGTACACTTTTTGATATTTCTGCAAAAGGTAACAATTTAATTATTACCGGGTATGGATTTGGTCACGGATTGGGACTTTCCCAGTGGGGGGCGGAAGCGATGGCGGAAAAGAACGGCGACGGGAAAGAGGATTATAAAAGAATTCTGCTCCACTATTTTACAGGCAGCAAAATTGAGAAGATATATTGATATATTTGTATGTATTTGGAGTAAGTAATGAAACTTGAAGATTTTAATTATGTTCTCCCCAAGGAACTGATTGCTCAACAGCCGGCAGAACCGCGTGATTCGTGTCGGCTTCTTATGGTGGATAAAAAAACAGGGGAATGGCAACATTGTCGATTCAGAGATATTCTTGATGAAATAAGACCGGGAGACGTGTTTGTATTCAATAACACGAAAGTTATTCCTGCCCGATTATTTGGCAGGCGCAAGGGAACCGGCGGAAAAGTGGAAGCACTTCTTTTGACACCGAAAGGAAATGATGTTTGGGAAATTCTTGTAAATCCGGGTCGTAAAGCATTGCCGGGTCAGGAAATAGAATTTTCAGAGAATTTCTCATGTACTGTTATTGATAAGACGGAATTTGGCGGCCGATTGGTAAAGTTTCATTATTCCGGTGATTTTGATAATTGGCTGGATCAACTGGGAGAAATGCCGACGCCGCCTTATATCCATAAAAAGCTGGAGAATAAAGATGAATACCAGACGGTATATGCGAAGTTTAAGGGTTCTGCCGCCGCACCGACAGCAGGGCTTCATTTTACTCCTGAGCTTCTGGGAAAAATGAAAGACAAAGGGGCAGAACTTCTTTTTGTGACACTCCACGTGGGAATAGGAACTTTTCGACCAGTTGCAGAAGAGAATATTGAGGATCACGAAATGCATCGGGAATGGTATACTATTGAAAAAGAAACAGCACAAAAAGTAAATGAGGCTAAAGAAGAAGGCCGACGGATCATCGCTGTGGGTACGACTTCTGTCAGAACTTTGGAGTCGGCGGGGCAAACAGGAAGAGTAGAGGCCGGCAGCAGGTGGACACAGCTTTATATCTATCCCGGATATCAGTGGCAGGTGGTAGATGCTATCGTGACGAATTTTCACCTGCCGGAATCAACTCTGATTATGATGATGGCATCTTTTGCTGGGAGAGAACATATTTTGGCTGCTTATGAAGAAGCTGTCCGCCAAAAGTACAGGTTCTTTTCTTTTGGAGATGCCATGTTTTTGCGCTAAGAGGTTTAAATGGTTGTCAATTATGAGTTAGTAGCAGAGGATAGAAAGACTGGCGCTCGTGCCGGTTTATTACATACGCCGCATGGAGTATTTAAAACGCCCATGTTTATGCCGGTCGGAACTCAGGCTACAGTAAAAACGGTAACACCTGAAGAACTGGAAGAGATGGGATCGCAAATTATTCTTTCCAATACATACCATCTTTTTTTGCGGCCGGGGACAGAATTGATTCATGAAGCGGGCGAACTGCACCGATTTATGAATTGGAATAAAGGGATATTGACCGATAGCGGCGGCTTTCAGGTTTTCAGCCTGGGAGCGATGAGAAAGATTACGGAAGAAGGCGTTTATTTCCGTTCTTTTTTAGATGGTTCTAAACAATTTTTATCCCCTGAAATATCCATAAGAGCTCAGGAAGATTTAGGAAGCGATATTGCCATGGCTTTTGATGAATGCATTCCTTATCCGGCGGATTATGAATATGCAAGAAAATCGACAGAGCGAACGACACGCTGGGCAAAACGATGCATCAAAGCACATCAACGGACTGACAGAGGTATATTTGGCATTATACAGGGGGGCATGTATAAAGATTTACGAAAACAAAGTGCGATGGAAATATCTTCGCTGCCTTTTGATGGAGTGGCTGTCGGCGGATTATCCGTAGGAGAACCTCATGATTTGATGTATGACATTTTAGAAGAAACGACCCAATGGATGCCGAAAGGGAAAGCAAGATACCTTATGGGCGTAGGAACGCCGGACTGTCTGGTGGAAGGTGTGGCACGCGGAGTAGATATGTTTGACTGCGTTTTTCCGACTCGTGTGGCTCGCAACGGAATGGCAATGATCCATACAGGACGTATGAACATGAAAAATAAACAATATGAAAGGGATTTTCGCCCGATAGAAGAAAGCTGCGGCTGTTATACCTGCCGAAACTATACAAGAGCTTATATCAGGCATTTATATAAATCAGAAGAGTTGCTGGCGTTTCGATTGGTTACGATTCATAATCTGTATTTTTTGCTTCAGTTCATGCGTGATATGCGTGAAGCGATTGTGCAAGGAAACTTTTTTGAGTTCAGGGAACATTTTATGGAACATTATAAGCGATGATGGCCCGAGAATATTGCATCGTAAAGGAAGAAATGATTGCGATTAATAATGTTTATCGTAAATTATAGTGATTATAAGAATTTGAGTTGAATCGTCAGTTTGGAAGTAAAGACAACCAGAGACTGCTGTGGTAAAATAAAACCATATGATGTTTGGAGGTGAGTATAGTGGAAGATGCAGTAAATATTTTAGAGAAGTTTTGGCCACTTTTGATTTTAATTGCCTTTTTTTACTTTTCTATGTATCGTCCCCAGAAGAAGTTGCGGTTGGAGCGCAAGCGTTTTCTCCTGTCCCTGAGAAAAGGAAATCATGTAGTGACTTCCAGTGGTATTTATGGAGTTATCAAGGTATTGCGTGATAAATATGTAGAACTTGAAATCGCACCTAAGGTTGTAATCAAGGTTGAAAAAACAGCAATTCATCATGGTGATGTTGAGCTGATTGATGCTGAAACGGCAAAAAAAGCCGGTGCAGCAGTAATTGGTGCAGAAGCAGAAAATCCGGAAGAAACTGATCGGCTTTCTAAACAGAGAAAAACGACAGATACCGAGACCATAGAAGAAGTTGTTGAGGTTGACAGCGCTGCTGAAGAAGGTACAGAGATTATAGAGGAAGTTATTGAAGTCGATGAAAATGGTAATGAGATCAGCAGGGAAAAGAAATAAATGATCATGGAAGAGCCTCTTCTTATTTATAAGAAAAAGGAACTTCGGAAAAAGATGCTCGCCTTAAGGCGGGCTCTTTCTACTGATGAAACGGATAAAATGGCAATGTGTTTGCGGGCAAATATCGTTTCTCTGCCGCAATATAAAAAGGCCAACCGCATTATGGCTTTTTTAGCCATGAGGGGGGAGTCAAATCTAGATCCATTAATTGAACAGGCTTTGGCGGATGAAAAGGAAATATATATTCCTGTTTGTCTACCTGAAAGACAGATGGGGGCCGGGCGGCTTTTTTCCATGTCCGGCTTTACAAAAGGACCTCTTGGATTAAGGAATCTTCCTGCACCTTATACAATGATTACACCAGAAGATTTAGATTTAGTGCTTGTTCCTGCGGTTGCCTGTGGAGTAGACGGAACCCGTTTGGGGATGGGAGCAGGATATTATGACAGATATCTCGAAAGAGTCTCCCTTGAAAAACGTGTGTCTGTTTTATGGGATTTCCAGGTGATGGATTCTGTCCCTAATGGAATTTATGATAAATATATCTCAAAAATAGTTACAGAAAAACGTATCATTATTACGAAAAGGGGATGAAGTTTTGGAAAAGAAGAGGGCAAGCTCGCTCCGCACGGGAAAATTGCTGCAGTTTTTTGTCGTTATCGGTGTAATTATCGGCATTTTTGCCGCATCCATCGGATGGTTAGCAGGAAATATACGGCAGGGGCTCGATCTTCAGGGCGGGACGCATATCATTATGCAGGCGGAAGATACTGAGCAGAACAAGGTGACTACTGAGTCTATTGTTCAAGTTATTAATATTATGCAAAAGCGCGTCAATGAAATGGGGTTGACAGAGCCTATCATCCAACGGGAAGGCGCAAATCGTATTATTATTGAACTTCCGGGGGAAAGGGATCCGCAGAAAGCTATCGAAACTATCGGAAAAACAGCTGTTCTTGAATTTAGAGATGAAGAGGGGAATGTTTGTCTTACCGGGGAAGACCTGAAAGATGCGAGAGAACAGATCGGACAGAATCGAGAACCTCTTGTTGCCTTACAATTTAGTAAAGAAGGGGGAGATAAATTTGCGAAGCTTACTGCAGCCAATATCGGCCGTCATGTAGGGATTTATCTGGATGGGGATTTACTTACAAATCCTGTTGTCAATGATGCAATTACAGGTGGATCCGCAGTTATTACCGGACAAAGGACATTGGAAGAGGCTAAAGATCTGGCGATTCTTCTTCGCAGCGGTGCATTGCCTGTTAAAGTATCGGTGCTTGAAGTTCGTACGGTAGGTCCGTCTTTAGGGCAGGATTCGAAAGACAAGTCGGTAGTAGCCTTTGCAATTGGACTTTCCCTTGTTGTACTTTTTATGCTTGCAGTATACCGTGTATCGGGGTTTGTAGCAGATACGGCGCTTCTTGTTTATGTATTGATACTGCTGGGCATACTTTATGTGCTCCATGCAACATTGACACTGCCCAGTATCGCAGGGATTATTTTGTCGATCGGTATGGCTGTGGATGCGAATGTATTGATTTTTGAAAGATTTAAAGAAGAAATTGCATCCGGAAAACTTTTGCGGCTGGCGGTGCAGTCTGGGTTTAAACGTGCTTTTGTTACAATTTTTGATGCGAATATGACAGTAATTATTACATCATGCATTTTATTTTTCTTGGGAAGTGCGACGGTTAAAGGCTTTGCGTTTTCATTGGGACTTGGCGTGGCAGTTTCTATGTTTACCGCTATTACGGTCAGCCGTACTTTGCTGATGCTTCTGATTAATGCGAACTGGATTCATAACCCCTGGTGGTTTGGTGGTAAAAAGGGGGATGAAGCTAATGTTTAAAAATTTTGATGTTATTGCAAAGAGAAAGCTTTGGTTTTCTGTTTCCGGTTTGTTGGTACTGCTTTCTATCATGTCTATTATTATGTTCCGGTTTAACTGGGGCATTGATTTTACCGGTGGAACAATTCTTGAATTGGGGTTCAGTCAAAATGTGACCGTAGAACAAGTTCGAAATGGGATTCGGGAAGATGGATTGGAAACGGCGGTTATCCAGCTCTCCGGGTCTATAGATGGGGAATCGGGAAATGATGTTATTATTCGCACGAGAAACCTGAGCGCAAATGAGTCACAGGCCATAATCGACCATATCAATACCAAAGTAGGTACGGCAGAAGTAAAACGTATTGAGACAGTAGGCGCGGTTATTGGATCAGAAGTAACCAAAAATACACTTTTAAATGTTCTGTTATCTTTTGGCGCTATGATTTTATATATGACAATCCGTTTTGAGCATAGGATTGCATTTGCAGCGATTGTTGCCATCGTTCATGATATTTTGATGGTGCTTGGCGTATTTGCTTTTTTCCATTTGGAAGTGGATGCGTCTTTCCTGGCGGCTATTTTAACGGTTTTAGGCTATTCCATGAATGAGTCAGTTGTTATCTTTGACCGTATTAGGGAAGCGATTCATACTCACAGGCGGACGGACAGTTTTGCTATTTTAGCTAATGACTCTATTCATCAGACCATCCGCCGCTCTATGTACACACTGATTACCACATTATTTTGTGTTACTTCCCTTTATCTTTTTGGTGGAGATACTACAAAGAACTTTGCTTTGGTCATGCTTGTCGGATTTATTTCAGGCGCTTATTCTTCCGTCTGCGTAGCTACATCCATTTGGGTAACCTGGCATGAACATGTCAGGAGCAGCAGAAATAGAGCGGAAGCATGATTTTAGAATCATAATAAAATATTAAGATCCTTCTCTGTCTTATACAGCAGGAGGATCTTTTCATATGGAGCGCTTATCCGCACAGCTTTAGTAAGATGGGCATTGTCTTGAAAATTCGGTTGATGGAGAGAAAGTAAGAACCGGAGTCCATCTGCTTGATTTGATGGTGATATTTTATTTCTAAATAAATGTCGTATAAAACTATTTTATTAGAGAATGATTTATAGATTATAGAATATTCTGTCAAAAACATTCGCATTTGTATATAATAATGAGTAAGGAACAATATATGATTCGATCATATTATTAAAAATAAAGGTTGAGATTCTCATGAAAAAAATTGCTTTTTATGGAAAGGGCGGTATTGGCAAATCCACAACTGCATCGAATGTTTCTGCCGCGTTAAGTCTGATGGGGAGAAAAGTCTGCCAAATCGGTTGTGATCCGAAGAATGACTCGACCCGGTTGCTTTTGGGGCACATATGTAAAGAAACTATTTTGGATAAGGTTCGGGCTTGTGAGATTGAGGATATTAAAGCGGAAGATATAGTCCATGCCGGATTTAACGGGATTACCTGTGTAGAAACCGGCGGACCTGAACCCGGAGTAGGTTGTGCCGGAAGGGGGATTATCGTATCTTTACAGCTGTTGGACAAATTGAATGCACTGCCTTCTGTCGATTTAACCTTGTATGATGTACTTGGTGATGTGGTATGCGGGGGGTTCGCAATGCCCATAAGAGAAGGATATGCATCTGATATCTATATCGTGTCTTCAGGTGAATTAATGTCTCTTTATGCAGCTAATAATATAGCCAAAGGTGTGCGGCGGTTTGCTATGCGCGGAAATGTAAGACTCGCAGGTATTATTGGCAACAGCAGGAACACACCCAACGAAAAGAAGTTGCTCACGGAATTTGCTAAGCGTTTAAATACAAAGTTGGTAGCTTTCGTACCGCGCGACAGGATTGTGAATATTTCTGAAAATTCGAAACAGACTGTGCTTCAGTATGCACCGGATTCAGCGCAGGCGGATATATACAGAAAATTAGCGAATGATATTTGGATGAATGAAGAGTTATCTGTACCGACACCAATAACGTTTGAGGAATTAGAAAAGCTGGTAGATATTTATGGAACCGAGAACTAAGTGGCTTCTTTCTAAAAATAGGTCCTGCAGCTGTACTATGTCGGGCGTATGGAGGGCGATTGCATGCTGCCGGGGATGTGCAGTAATTTTTCACAGTCCCATGGGGTGTGTCCATGTGGCAGAGACGATGGATCTGGGATCGCATTACCGGATTCTTGCTGACGGCAGACAGGAAAATATGGAATGTGTGCCTCTTGTTTCCTCAAATATACGGGAAAAAGACAGTATCTTCGGTGGAACAGGCCGACTTCGGCAGAGTATTTCGTATGTTATGGAAACATATCATCCGGAATGTCTTTTTATTGCGACTTCTTGTGTGGCAGGAGTTATTGGAGATGATGCAGAGTCAGAATCGGCAGATGCGGAAATGAGGTACGGGATTCCGGTTATCTGTATTCCTTATGCGGGCTTTCTTGGCGGTGAGTATTCAGAGGGGTATTATAAGACGGCGGAAACGATCATAGAGCGCTTTTTTAAACCCTGTGAGCATGAACATAATAGGATTCTGCTCTTAGGAGACCAAATGGGGCCCGAAGGGCAGTATGTGACCGAGGTAAAACGCCTTCTCTCTTTGCTCGGATTGGAGGTACAGGGGCAGTTTCCCGGCTATCTTCCTTTTTCCGAATGGGCGAATGCTCCTGCTGCTGAATTGGCTATCGTGCTGGGAACAACGGGACAATCAGATCGTATGAATGGAATGGCTGATCTGTTAGAAAAGAAATTTGGGATTCATGCCGTTAAAGATATGTATCCGATTGGTTGGGAAAATACTTGTAAATGGATTCTTGAAATAGGACGGCTTCATGGAAACGTAGAAAAGGCAAAAGTGATCATAGAGGAAGAAAAGAAGAGAATAGATTCTTATGTGAAATCGATTCTGCATATCACAAAAGGTAAAAAGGCAGTCATTGGTATTGGCCGCGGTACGCACTGGTATAATCCGTCAGATACAATTTCCGCTCTGCGGCAGTTGGAAATGCGTATTGAAGCGGTAATTCTTTATGATAATTTAACTGATAAGGAAAAAGCAGAATATCGCCACCGGATTGGAAAAGAGGAGTCAATTCCAGTCTATGACGGGCGAGACGGACAGGAGTTGATAGATGCTGCCGATATACTTTTGACGACGAATGAAATTGTCAGCACGAAAACGAAACAATTTTTTATACCTATGGTACCGATGGTTGGTACAAATGGAGAAATTATGATATTTCGGGCATTATACCGGCTGCTTTGCCGATATGGGAATAAGGGGGGGATTACCTATGCAACCATCTGAGTGGGAAAATTCCTGCCACCGGATAGGAACTTGTGCGTTAACCGGTTCCGCCGCATTGTTTGCATCAATTCCCGGCAGCTATGTCATAGTGAATGGCCCGCTATGGTGCTACTTTTATGCGATGAAATATATTGATGACAGTATGCCCGGTGCAGCGGAAAGATTTTATTGCACACAGCCGGATCAGAATTCATTGGTTTATGGAACGGAGAAGGATCTGATTAATGGATTTGAATACTTGAAAAAAAATGGAAATCCAGAGCGGCTATTTGTTCAAAATAATTGCAGTATAAGTCTTGTAGGTGATGATATTGAGGGGATTGCGGCTAAAAGCCATCTGCCGTGGCCCGTATATGGAATAGATAGCGGGGGACTTCACGGGAGCTTTGCGGGCGGGTTCTCAAGGGCCTTATCTCTGCTGGTGCAGCAGATGAACCCTTTAAAAAAATCTGACGGTGTCAACGTGCTTGGACTTTCTTCCGTTTATCTGCGCGGAAAAGCTGATGCCATTGAAATTAGACGTTTGCTGGAGTTATGCGATATACATGTAGTGTCCATGCCCGGTATGGGAGATTCCTGGGAAAGTATTATGAAAGCTCCGGAAGCGGCATTGAATATAGTGGTAAGGAATGAACTGGCGTTAAAAGCAGCAGAAGACATGAAATCCCGATTCGATATCCCCTATATTTCTGTGGGGCTTCCCTATGGGATGGAAGGGACTTTGCGATGGTTGAATAGAATCGCAGAAGCAGTAAATTCGGCTTCTTTGAAAGCAGCAGAAATGGAAATCAGATGCAGACAGAAAAGGCTTCTTCATTTTGGAAATAATATGAAATCCATGTGGGGAACGCTTTGGTTCGACCGCATTCTTTTTTCGGCACCACCGGAAGAGAGTCTGGGAATTGCAGAAGCGTTGCGGGGGGAATGGGCGGACACAGAAAATTTGACTGTTCATTTGCAGGCAGATACCTGCTCCAAAACGCCGGCAGTGGATACAGTAAGAGTAATCGGCATTAATGACATATCTATTGCTGAAGATTATAAAAAATGGGATGGCGGGTTGATTCTGTCAAGTTCACATGAAACGGAACGATTACTTCGTATGAATAGGCCTTTTGTAAGTTGCCATATTACAAGACCTGTTTATGATGAAATGGCAGTGAGCGACCTTCCTCTTTGCGGAATAAGAGGGGCAGAATACCTTTATGAGAAAATATGGAATGCAAAACTTAGTGGGCATATAAGAATGGCGAAAACATGAAAAAACTAATATTTGTACTATTATGTATTATTTTTTTAGCAACAAACGGGTGCCGTTTTCATTTTGCCGAAGTGCCTGTCGAGAATAATGCTTATGTAGTGACAGACGAACTGGGGCGTACCGTAAAGATTCCACATAAACCGCAGCGGATTGTTTCCACTACTTATGGAACAGATGAAGTGCTTCTTGATTTAGTGGATATAAGCCGAATTGTTGGTCTCAGCAAATATGCGGGGAATCCTGATATCACCTTTGTTACTGAAGCGCAGCGTGAGGCGGTGGGGCATGTTGTTGAATTGAATCCCGAAAATATTATGGAGCTGAATCCTGATTTAGTAATTATATCTTCTGCTGTCTCAAACGGAATAACAGAAGTCCTGTCAGGTATGGGAGTTCCTGTATATGTGTCAGTTACAGCGACTACATGGGATGAAGTAGAACTGAAAGTGCAGGGAATGGCTAAGGCGGTGGGGGAAAGCGAACGGGGAGATCAGGTCGTTTCCCGCATGCGTATGAAGCGAAAAGCCATAGAGGAGAAATTGTCGGTATTAAGTCCTAATCAGGAAAAGACAGTTGTCGCGCTTTCCTTCCGCGGAATTATCGGGAAGCGGGGCACGCTGTTTAATGAAATATTGAAAATGGCGCATGTAAAAAATGGCGCAGATGGTATTGATATTCCCAAAGGCGCCGGTGTTTATTTGTCGAATGAACTCATCCCCTCTATAAATCCGGATGTATTTTTACTTCCTGTGTGGAAAACGCGGGAAGGGGATGATGAAAATGAGTTTAAAAAAGAGCTTATGCAAAATCCTGCTTATCAGGATGTAAAAGCTGTTAAGAATAATCAGTTTATTTTCTTTTCGGAACGGTATAAGTATGTAATGTCCCAACATGTAACGGATTCTGTTGAAGCTGTTGCACGAGCTGTTTATCCAGAATTGTGGGAATAACCATATTTTTATTAAATAGTTAATTATATGAGGAGATAAATGGAAGGGAAAGTTATTTATTTAACAAATGTAGACCGTCGTTTCTTTATGATGCGCAAAGCCTGCAGTGAATTAAAAAGAGAGGGGCTTGTTCCGGCGGAATATGAGACGCTGAAAGTAGAAAGTACTTCTTTATGGAGCAGAATCTGGGAAAAACAACTTGGCGATGCCGATTTAGTTATGATTCGTTTTATGGGAACGACTATCCGGACGATGTTTTGGGATAAATGTCTGGCGTTTTTTGCGGCTAAGTCGATTCCGTACTACATGGATGCTGCGGGATCTGCGGAGGAAGAGGCGCGGAACGGAGTGAGTGAAGCGGATGTTGAAAAGATTAAGCAGTATAGTTTTTACAGCGGAATCAAAAATTATAAAAACTTGTGGCTCTTTTTGCAATTTATAACGAATAAAGGCGGGGAGATGCCGGCAGAACCGTCCGCTTACTGCTGGGCAGGAATATATCACCCTGGGCTGCCGGAACTGTGTACAACCGATTTGATAAAATATAAAAAAATGTTCTGCAGAGAGGACCGGCCAACGGTTGGGATGATTTTTTACAGGGACGAGTGGATATGGGGGGATTTACAGTATCAGAATACGTTTATTCGCGAATGTGAAAGACAGGGGATGAATGCGATTGCCGTATTTACTAACGGACTTCCTGTTTCCGAAATGGGAATGCCTACACTTAACCAAGTATTTCATAACTACTTTATGGCAGACGGGAAACCGGCAGTAGATATAATTGTTAATACCTTGAAATTTTCTTTTACCGCATCAGGATCTATTACAAAAGAGGAACTAAAAGAAATAAGCATTCCTGTTTTGGAGGGATATTCCTTAATCATGCCTGAACAGGAATGGGCGAAATCCAAAGAAGGCATGAATCCCGTGGAAATATCCATTAGTGTTTCCATGCCGGAGTTTGACGGAATTATTCATGGTGTGCCTGTTGCGGCAAAACATATGAAGGAAAATGGAGAGGTGGAATATCTTCCCATTTCAGAGCGTATGGCTTTTATGGTTTCCAAGGCAAAAAAATGGGCGTTATTGCGCAGTAAAGAGAATAAAGATAAAAAAATTGCAATTATCCTCCATAATTATCCGCCCACTAACGCAAGCATTGGAAGTGCATTCGGTTTGGATTCTATTGAAAGTATCCGCCTGCTTTTACAGCGTATGAAGAAGGAAGGATACCGGGTTGATTTTATTCCTGAAGATACGGAGAGTTTTATTAAGACCTTAACTGCTCATGCGACAAATGATATATCCATGCTTACTGATAAACAAGTAGAAGAATGTAATAAAAATTTTTCTAAGGCGTATATTGACTTTTTTGCAACATTTCCTGAATCGGTAAAGCGACAGATGGAAAAAGACTGGGAAGAGGCTCCCGGTAAAGTTATGCTTGATGATTATAAAAACTTATTGGTTCCCGGAATTATGGACGGCAATATTTTTATTACCGTTCAGGCGCCTCGCGGCTATGGGATGGATCCTGCCAAGATTTATCATGATCCTTATGTAGCGCCTACTCACCAATATATTTCCTTTTATCAATGGATTCGTGATGAATGGAAAGCGGATGCCGTTATCCATGTAGGGACACATGGGAATCTGGAATGGCTTCCCGGAAAGGGAGCGGGGCTGGATAGGGAAAGTTATCCTAATTTGTCATTGGGGGATCTGCCTAATATTTATCCTTACCATATGACAATTACAGGAGAAGGTATACAGGCTAAAAGAAGAAGTGCAGCATGTCTGGTTGATCATTTGCCGGCACCACTTGCCGAAGCGGGTGTTTATGATGAGCTGGCGGAATTGGAAAAGATGATGGACGAGTATGCCCATTTTATGCAGATACAACCGAAAAATGCAGGCTCTTTGGAGCCGATGATCAGAGAACTTGCCGAAAAAGCCGAATTAGACGGGGAAATACCTTATGATGAGAACAAGCCTTTTCCGGAATATGTCGGAAAACTTCATCAATACCTTGAAGAATTGAAGAATGGTGAAGTCCATGTGGGACTTCATATATTGGGACAAGCACCCCAAGGAGAAATCCTTATTGATGAAATTCTCCAGTTTCTGCGGTTGGATAACGGGGAAATCCCGTCAATTTATGAAATATGGGCGGAAAAATATGACACCACCGTTGATGAAATCATTGGCAACGCAGGTAAATTGCATCCCCGGTTTCAAATCACTTACAGTGAGCTGATGTCAAGAATACGGAATGAGACTAAAAATATTATAAAAATATTGGAGGCCTATGATTTCAGTGATGAAGGAATAGAAAAAGCTCTTCTTGAAACTTGTATATCCGAGGAAAATGAATCGTGGAAGAAGAAGGTGGCAGGTATACTTTCCTATATATGTCATGACCTGATTCAGCGCTTATGGAAGACTGCGGAGGAAATGGATCATATCATGGATGGGCTCTCTTCGCGGTACATACTCCCTGGACCGTCAGGCTCTCCCCATACCGGAGGAGTCAATCTTTTACCGAGCGGACGTAATTTCTTCGGCTTAGATCCGAGGGTGCTTCCCACAAAAGCAGCATGGGAGCTTGGTAAAAGATTGGGTAATCAGGTTATTGAGCAGTATATTGCCGATGAAGGAAAATATCCCGAAAATATAGGAATGGTATTTTGGTCAGGCTCCAATATGCGCAGCCATGGTCAGTGTATAGCAGAATTTCTCTATTTTATGGGCATAAAGCCTGTTTGGGAGAAAGGAAGCCTTCAGGTTAAACGGTTGGAAGTGATTCCCCTTTCTGAATTAATGCGTCCCCGTATAGATGTGACCGCCAGAATCAGCGGGTTATTCCGTGACACAATGCCTACTGTTGTCGAGCTGCTGGATAAAGCTGTTTTACTGGCAGCAGATCTTAATGAATCGGAAGATGACAACTATATCAAAAAACATGTTTCTGAGGAAAGCAGCTTAATGGAAAAAAGCGGGATGACACATGAAGAATCTTGGCGGAATGCAGCATACAGAATTTTTGGTGATGCGCCGGGGACTTATGGTGCTGGGGTGTCGGCGCTTTTGGAATCCAAAAATTGGCAGACCGTCGATGATTTGGCTGATGTCTTTGTACGATGGGGCGGTCATGCGTATGGAGGAGCGGTAAAAGGTGAATATTCTCCGGAACTGTTCAGAAAACGGTTATCCGTTATGGATGTCACCGTAAAGAATGAGGATAATCATGAAACGAATATGCTCAGTTCTGATGATTATAACGCCTATCATGGAGGGATGATTGCTGCGGTAAGAAGTATACGAGGATCAGCACCCCATTCTTATGCTGGCGACAGTGCAGATCGGCTGCGTCCAAAAGTAAGGACAGTCCAGGAAGAAGCAAAGCGTATTTTTCGTATGGAGTCAATTAATCCCAAGTATATTAACGGTATGATGAATCACGGATATAAAGGAGCATCCGATATGTCAAAAATGGTGTCTGTCAGTTTCCAATGGGATGCGACAAGCGAGGTTATGGAAGATTGGATGTATGAAAAGTATGCAGAAAAATATGCGCTTAATGAAAAGGTACAGGACTGGATGAAACGTGTAAATCCTTGGGCGTTGCAGCGTATTACCGAAACGCTTCTTGAAGCTGAAGCAAGGGGGCTGTGGAATGCAAAAGAAAAGACAATGAAGGAACTAAAAAATCTGTATTTATCCATTGAGGGAGAATTGGAAGGCGAAGGGGATGACAATGTGTGAAATTCCACCAATTCGAATGCTTGTGCTCACGTTAACCGGCCGATGTAATTTTAAGTGCCTTTATTGTTATGCTTCAGAGCAGGATCCAGTTGATATGACTGAAGAAACTGCCATAGCTGCAGTGGCTTTAGCGCATGTGTCGAAAAATCAATTTCTTCTCCAGTTTTCCGGAGGAGAACCGTTGCTGCAATTTCCTTTAATCCGGAAAGTAGTGGATTTTGTAGAGAAAAATCATGTGAATGCACAGATGCAGATACAAACGAATGGAGCTTTGCTGACGAAAGACATTGGAAAGTGGCTTTTTGACCATCATGTAGGAATTGGTATTTCTTGTGACGGTCGTCCTGAACTTATGAACAGCTTGCGTGTTTCAAAAGATGGAGACAGATCTTCGCAAAAAGTGATTCAAGCTTTCCAAAATCTGGGAGAGTCAAATATAGAGGCCGGAATTACTTGTGTCGTAACTGATGACACGGTAGAGCAGCTGGATGGGATTGTTGATATGGCATACTTTTATGGGAATGTCCATCAGATTGGTTTTGATATACTCAGAGAGCAGGGGCGCGGGAAAGGATTACGTGCGCCCACTGCCGAGCAAATGGAAAAAGCTCTTGAAAGAACTGCAAAGAAAATGGATATGTTGGAAGAAATTACAGGAAAATATATTCATTTTACACAGGAAGATCGGGTGCGAATGCTGCAGAGGACGGGGAAGTATGAGTTTCCTCAATGTTTTGCTATGAATGGGGAAGCTGCTTTTGT